>WLWE01001220.1_pt1 | contig 19671 bp, 30 predicted proteins | sample 6718301 | NCBI WGS metagenome assembly WLWE01 (sample SAMN12718691, study PRJNA515312) | sponge metagenome | isolation source: marine sponge | host: Mycale hentscheli | place: New Zealand: South Island, Marlborough, Capsize Point | collected 2003-05-01 | reverse complement strand
GATGAACTGGAGGGCCAGACCCTGGTGGTGCTCGGCGCCGGTGATATCGGCCGTGGGGTTCTGGCGATTGGTGCAGCCTTTGGGATGGAGTGCATCGCCCTCACCAGCCGCAGCAGCAGCGCTGAGCTGGAAGCAGCCCTGCGCAAGGCCGATGTGCTCAGCCTTCACGCGCCGCTGACGCCGCACACGCAGAACCTGATCAATGCCCTGCGGCTCAGCTGGATGAAACCCAGCGCCCTGCTCGTCAACATGGCCCGCGGCGGCCTGGTGAATCTGGAGGATCTCTGCGCGGCCTTGCGCCATGGTCAGCTGGCTGGCGCCGCCCTCGATGTGTTGCCTGTGGAACCGCCTGGGCCTGAACTGGAACGGTTGCTTGAAACGCCAAACCTGTTGATCAGTCCCCACATGGGCTGGAGTTCTCGCCAGGCCCGTTGTCGCTTGGTGCACACCCTGGCGGGGCACCTACAGGCCTACGTCGCTGCCATGGCTCGGACTGGTAGCCGTAGGCCATCGTTGTGATCGTGCGGTTAGTCGTGATGGCGTTCGGGGTAGGTGTTCGCCCATGTCTCGGTGGTTGATCCCGTTGGGATGAGTTGTTGATAGGCGCTGCTGTTGAGGATTTCGTCTACGGCTTCCCCCAGGCGTTCCACGGATCGGCTCTTGGGTAGGGCCTGGACCAGCTCTTGATGCATCCGCCGCAGATACCAGGCGCTGCCATCGAGCCCGGCATTGAACTTGCTCCACATGCTTGGATCGCGCCGGGCATCCAGCACCATGTCGCCGGCATTGTGGGCCTTGTCCGCGGCGGTTACCAGCAACGAGCTCAGTGGTTTGGTTGCCAGGGAGTTGAGATAGCGGGTCTTCCGCAGCATCCAGGGTTCCTTTTCCCCAACGGCAGCATCAGGGCTTGTGTCGGTGCAGTCGCGCACGATGTCGGCCACCGCTCCCCCGAAGCGTGCGGCGATCGATTCATGGCTTTGGCCAGCGTCTTCGATCGCGTCGTGCAGCAGCGCCGCGATCGCCTGATCTTCATCGCCTCCGTCTTCCCACACCAGGGCGCTGACGCTGATCAGATGGGAGATGTAGGGCACCATTTTTGCTTTGCGCCGTTGCTGACGATGCAATTCCTCAGCCCAGAGCAGGGCTTGTCCATAGCGGGGAGTGATCGTCATGGCAGCTCTAAGAGTGTTTTGAGCATCGCCACCAGCTCCTTTTTGCTGAAACTGTCCAGAGGCGGTGGTGGTGCTTGAACCCCCTGATCATCCAGGGCTTGGCATAGGTCTGCCTTCTTGAGTTTGGAATAACCCCTGATGCCGTTCTCCTTGCACAAACGCTTGAGCGTGGCCACTGTCTGCTGCTTGAACGTTCCCTTTCCAAGCAGTGCCTTGCGATCCACCCGCCCGCTGAGGGGAGCGCTCGCCGCTTCTAGGCCAGCGGTTGCTGCCTTCAGCTCCAGGTCGATCGCCCGCAGAGCCCTCGCATCCGATGCGGCAACCGATCTCAGATTGGCGCGCAGCGCTTCAGCGATCTTGCCCATCGGTTCCCTCCAGGCTGAGTTGCACCGCTTGCTGCTTCTCCACGATGGTGTGGAGCTTCTGCTTCGTGGAGGTCCAACGCCGGATGAAGCGAGCGATGGCTTTGATCAAACCACCGAGATAGCCGCCCCCTTGATAGCTGCGCTTGCCCAGCTGATAGGCCCCGAATTCATTCACGAGGTCATCACCAGCGTCTTCCAGTTCCCCCACCACATTGGTCACGATCTCGAGCATTTCGTAGGCCTCTTGGCGCACGTTGGCTTCCCGTTCGGCAATCGCTCGGATCTTGGCTTCCAGTTCTTTCATCGCCGCACGATTTTGGTCTGCCTTGCTGCGATACACCCCGCGGCTAATCATCACGGATTTGTAGCTGTGTCTCAGCGTGCAGTAGGTGTCGTTTAAATCCTCTCGATCTAAAGCAACGGGATCCACAGGAAAGTGACCTGTTGGCAGCAGTGCAGGCATAAAAAAAGAGCAACAGCCCAACCCTCGTTGCTTTGTCTGTTCCTCACATCCCACACCCCAGGGAGCATGGAGAGCTCATCCATCCCTCAACTAAGGGATGTAAGCGGTCTTGATTTCAGGCTCAATGGGGTTGCGTGCGCTGGAGCCGTGATGCCCCCCTCCTATGACTTGATCCTGATGAAAAAGGGGCGTCTGCAAATCAAAACTGTGCAGGTCTCCAACGCTGATGAGGCATGGCGCCTGGGGCGTGAGCTTCATCCAAACTGCATCCGTGGTGTGGTTCGCCATGAACGCAGCGAAGCTCAATCAGCGGAATCCAGCTAAGACAAGATCACCATCGAACGCTCGTTATGGAGCTGCGCCTGGAGTCGCGCGCAATCAAAGGAGCGATTGATCAAGCGAGGGTTTTGCTTCAACAGCGGCGGGTTGTGGCCTGCATGGGTGATCGCATGGCCTTGATTTGCCTGTGCCTCACCGAACCGATCAGGCCGGTGATGCTGGGAGCAGCCACCACCGAAGACGAAGGCTTTGCCCTGGTGCAGCGCCTCAACCCGGATTTATTGATCTGCAGCTCCGATCTTGAAACGGGCTATGGCATCAACCTGATCAAGCGTGTGCATGCCGTTTCCCCCTCCTGCCAACGCTTGATTGTGTTGGTGCGCGAAACCCAGGCCGTGGTTCGAGAAGCCATGGACGCCTATGCCGATGGCGTGATGTTCAAATCCAGCTTCGGGACGGGGCAGGGGGATTTCATCCAGGCGCTTCAAACCCTCGCCGAAGGGCAGGTGTATTACCCCGAGGAGATTCGTCGCCTGGGCGCGCAAGCGCCGAGGCCCGATCTTCCCCCCTTGGTGGAGGAGCTTTCCAGGCGCGAAATTGAAGTGGTGTCGGCCGTGGCTCTCGGGCTCAGCAACCAAGGCGTGGCCAATCAATTGAACATTTCCCTGGAAACCGTGAAAACCCATGTGATGAATGCCACCGGAAAGCTCGGAGCCCAAGGGCGCACCCAACTGGTGGTGAAAGCGATTGTCTACGGCTTGATCGATCCGCAAGGTTGAGCAGGAGCAGGCGGGTCCGGCAGCAGCCATCGCCCGAAGCGCGCGTACAAGGCAGGAATCACCAGCAACGTGAGCAAGGTGGAGGTGATCAAACCACCCAGCACCACAATCGCCAGCGGCTGGAGAATTTCGTTGCCAGCGCCAAAGGCCAGCGCCAGCGGCAGCATCCCCAATGAGGAGGTGAGCGCTGTCATCAGAATGGCGTTGAGCCGCTCCAGGCTGCCGTTGCGGATTAACGCCATCTGCGCTTCTCCGTTTTGATGCCGCCGGTTGAAGTTATCCACCAGCAACAGACCGTTGCGCACGGCGACACCAAACAAGGTGATGAAGCCAATCAAGGAAGCAATCGACAGCACCCCGCCGCTGAGCAGAACGGCGATCAAACCGCCCACAAGGGCCAGGGGCAGGTTGAGCAGAATCGCAATCGTTGCTGGCCATGAGCGCACGGCTACCACCATCAACAGCGCGATCACCACAGCCGCCAGCACGCTGTAAGTCAGCAAGGAGCGGCTGGCTCTCTGCTCCGCTTCGAATTGGCCTCCGTAGCGGATGCTGTAACCCGAGGGAAGGGTCACCGACTTGGCCACCTGGCTGCGGATCTCATCGACGACAGGGCCCAAAGCCCGACCGGCCACATTCGCTGAGACCACGATCCTGCGGCTCACGTCTTCGCGCTTGATTTCGTTCGGTCCGCGCACCGACGCGATCGTCACGAACGCACCGAGCGGTTTGAGCGCCCCGGAGGCCACCCGGATGGGCACCTGGCGCAGGGCTTCCAGGTCACCGCGTTGATCCGGCGGCAACGCCACCACCACCGGCATCCGGCCTGAGGCCGGTTGCGCTGCGGCGACCTCCTCACCGTGCAAAGCCACCTCCACGGCCTTGGCGACAGCCGCCACGCTCACCCCCTCCTCCAAGGCCACATTTCGGTTGATGTTCACCTGAAATTGGGGCACGGGCAGTTGCGGTTCAAGCTGCAGATCCACCACCCCTGGCGTTGTTGCCACCACCTCTTGCACCCGTTTGCCCAGGCGGCGCAGTTCGTTGAGATCCGGGCCCGAAATTTTGATCGCGATGGCGCTGCGAACGCCGGAGAGCACCTCATCCATTCGATGGGAGATGTAGCCGCCCACATTCGGGGCAACGCCGGGCAGGGCCAGAAACGCTGAGCGGATGCGACCAATCGCAGCGGGGCGATCATCCATGGCCTCCGCGCTGAGCTCCACATCCACATGGGCCGTGTTCACCCCAGCTCCATCGGCATCCCCAGGCGCGCGACCGGCTCGCACCTGCACCCAGCTGACGTCCTTGCTGGATTGAAGTCGTTCGGAGAGCACCTGGCCGGCACGGCTGGTCATCTCCAGGGAGACGCCGGGGTAAAGCACCAACGAATTCACCAGCGACTGCTCGCGAAACTCGGGCAGGAACACACGCCCGAGCGAGGGAAGCACCAGCCCTGCCGCCACCACCCCCGTCAGGGCCAGGGCCAGAACCCGTCTGGGCGATTGCAGGGACGCATCGAGCAGCGGCTTGTAACAACGTTGGGCGCCGCGCTCCACCCAAGAATCCTCCTGCGGCAGCGGTGCGCGACTGAGCAGCAGGGCGCACAGGGCTGGCGAGAGCGTGAGTGCCACGAGCGTGGAGGCCAAGATCGAGAGCACATAGGCGATCCCCATCGGCATAAAAATGCGCCCTTCCACGCCCGTCAGCGTGAAGATCGGTGCAAACACCACCACGATGATCAAGGTGGAGAACAGCACCGGCTGCCGGACCTCCACCGAGGTGCGGAAGACCACCTCCAGAGGATCCAGAGGTTGCGCCACCTGCCTGTTGCGGCGAAGTCCGCGGTAGCAGTTCTCCATATCAACGATGGCGTCATCAACCACCGAACCAATCGCTACCACCAGGCCCCCCAAGGTCATCGTGTTGAGCTGCAGGCCCACCCCACGCATCAACAGCAGTCCCACCAGCAGCGATAGAGGAATGGCACTCAGAGCAATGCAGGCTGTGCGCCAATTCATCAAAAACAGCCCCAGCACCGCAGCCACAATCACCACTCCCAACAGCAGGGATTCGCTCACATGGCGGATGGCGATCTCGATGAAATGGGCCTGCCGGAACGTGCGTGTCACCGACACATCGGCTGGCAGCAATCCATGTAGTTGCTGAACCCGTTGTTCCACAGCCCGCGTCAGTTGAGGGGTGTCCACATCCGGCTTCTTGTTGATCATCAAGACCACCGCCGACCTGCCGTTGAAGCTGGCCTCGCCCCGGCGCAAGCCAGCAGCATTTTTGATAGCCGCCAACTCTCCCAACGAGACAACCTGCCCATCCCTTCCCACCACGGCCGCGCTGCTGAGATCGTTCGCGTTTGCGCTGTTGTTGTCGGTGAGGATCAACCGTTCTTGCCCGCCGGCAATCTGAATTCCGCCCCGTCCACTGAACTGGGCATCAGAGGCCGCGTCCAACACCTCGTTCAGAGCCACGTTGTGTTGCTGGAGCGCCTCGAGGTTGAGTTGGATCTGGGTTTGAGCGAGATCCCCCCCGTAGATCGTCACCTGGGCAACTCCAGGAACGGCAAGCAACGCGTTCTCGTAGCTGCTCTCAATCTGCGAGCGAAGCGCCAACACCTGCTCTGCGCTGGCGGTCTCGGGAAGGGTGAAGGCGTACTGAAGGATGGTGCCGAGGGGCGAGAGCGGTGGAGAAATCACCGGTGCCTCTGCCGACTCAGGCAGCTGGGCGCGCACCTGCTGCAGGCGTCCCGCCACCAACTGCCGGGCCTCCTCCAGCTGCGACGCGTCCATGAACACCACCTGAACCATCGAAAGGCCGGGTTTGGAGGCGGAGCGAACCACATCCACTCCGGTGAGCCCAGTCACCGCCGCTTCAATCGGTTCACTGATCTGCCGCTCGACCTGTTCAGGAGACAGCCCAGGGGCTGCGGTCTGAATCTCCACCTGCGGCGGAGCAAAGGCTGGAAACACATCCATCGGCATCTCCAGGGCGTTCAGCACACCCCAGAGACTGATCAGCAATGAACAAACAACAACGAGCCAGCGGCGGGCGATCGCGCCGCGCAAGATCGCGTTGAGCAGCTTGTTGAGCATCAGGCAATGATCAGCTGTCGTTGCGTCCAGAACCGCGGCCGCGGAGGCCGAACCCTGCTGCTATCACCACAATGACCGCCACTGCGATGCCGCCGGGAACCATCCAGGAGGGGGCGTTCCCCGAGGGATCGGGTGTGGAGAGCTCCTCCACAACCACCGGTTGACGATCTTTTTTCTGAGACTCCGCAAACAACGACAGGCCACCAGAGACCACCACCTGCTCATCGGCCGTGACCCCCTCAAGCACCACTGTGCGATCAGCCACAACGGGGCCCACGTTGATCAACACGGGGTCGTAGGTGTCGCCGCTGCGAACGAACACCAGTGGCTGTCCATCCATATCAAGGATGGCCGCAGTTGGAATCAGTATTTGCCCTTCAGCGGAAACCTGGGGTTGATCGGTGCTGATGCCCAGCAGCTGGTCCTGGGTGGGGCTGGCATTCACCTGATCCACGGAATCGTTCTGGACGAACGCATCTCCGTGGCCCGAATGGGCTAGGGCTGCGGGTAAAACAAGCCCTTGAAGCCCGCCGCCGAGCAAAGCGCAAGTGAGAACCAGTGCACGCATCTCTAGCGACCGAAGCCATAGAAGTTTCAACCCCGCGTGGGTTTTGTGCAATCAAATCGCCATGCTGGGGGCCCGAACGCAGCATCTGTGAACGATCACGCCGAACAAAAGCTCACGGCTCGTGAAATGGTCAGGGCGCACACCTATCCAACCCTGGCTGCGCTCAGCTGTCTCAGCTTGCTGGGCATCACCCTTTTGCTGATTCCCCAAGCCGTGAAAACCCATCGCTACAACAGATGCATCGATGGGCAAATCGCGATGCGTGTGGCGGTCAACCCCAACGGTCTCACCACACCAGGCAAACTGAATTACCTCAAAGCCGTCGAACACTGCGAAGGCCGCTGAAGTCAATGCTTGCGATCAGAACGTTGAAGACGATCTCCCTTGCGCTGATGACTGTTTTATTAGGCATCAGCCCAGCGTTTGCCCATGGCAAGGGCATGTATGCCTCAAAAGCCGAGGCTCAGAAACGAGCCCAGGAGATTGGTTGCAGCACCAGTCATCAAAACAACGGCCGCTGGATGCCTTGTTCGGATGAACGAGAGCTCCACAAACAATTGCGCAAGCAATGAACTCGCCCGTGAAAACGCAACGCCAGGCCCGTCGCATTCACCGCTGGTTCGTGCCGATCGCTGCTGCGCCGCTTTTGCTCACAGCGGGCACAGGCTCGCTTTATAGCCTGCTCTTGGAGCAAGGCATTGATGCTTTCTGGTTGCTCAAAATCCACACCGGACACTTCGGCTGGCTCAACCTCCAACCCTTTTATCCGCTGCTGCTCGGCGTGCTCACCATCGTCGTCACAGGCTCGGGTGTGGTCATGCTGTTAAGGCCGTCCAGGTGATCCCTTCCCTTTGAGATTGGATCAGTAGCGAGCGAAGACGGATGAGCTGCCGTCATGCCCGATCGCTAACACCTCAAAGCTCTCAGCCTGAACCCCCTTCACCTCCATGCCAACGTTGGGTCGTTCAGCCAACAGCCGTTGAATCGCGGAAGCAGGAACATGCCCTTCGATCACATAGCCCTCCACGACAGCGGTGTGACAGGAAGCCAACTCGGAGCGAATGCCCCGCTGTTGTTTCACCAAGTTCATGTCTTCCCTGATCTGATCATCGATCCGGAACCCCGCCGCTGCGATGTGCGCTCCCCATTGCGTACAACAACCGCAGCTCGCCGATCGATAGATCGTCAACTCCGGGCCAAGCGCTCCCTTGGTATTGGGCATCAGCCCATGTCCCTTGGCATCGCCATGGGCTTGAGCGGGGTCTAGGGCCCCCATCAAAGAAAGAACCGTGGACGCCCCCACCAAGCTCAGACGAGCCACGGAGGGAACCCAAGCTTGGAATCGAGACGTCTTCATGGAGCTCTTTATAGATCTCCTTACAGAGCTGATCTCAGCGAACCGCTGAGCGCTATGCCATCAAGACCCCTGCTGGCTGTGGTTGGAATCCAGCGAACAGATGTCGGAGCCCGCCAGGGTGGGATCCGCTTCACAGAGCCGGCGCATGAGCGCGTCGTGATCCACTGCGGAGAGGGATCCGTCGGGCATCCATTTCAAGCAGGTCCTTCCAAGACAGTTGTTGGATCGAGACGGTGTTAACGAGGTCATATCGATTGGTTCGGCTGATGTTCACTCTCTGCTTCCGATCCATGGCTGCAATACCCCCAGATAGGGGCTTTCCAAAGGCATTGGCGGGCGTCATTCATCACGCGATGAATGACGTGATCAAGCGATCATCACGACTGGGTGCTCATCTGGCTGGTTAGCTTGGGATCCAGCAGCCATTCTTTGAATTCCTGTGTCATCGCATAGCTGTCTTCATAGCGCTCCAATTGATCGAGAATCGCAATCCGTTGCATCACGCTGCTGGTGATTTGTGCTTTCACGGAATTGGTATGGGTAGACATGACAAGACCTCAGTGTTTTTGATTCATAGAGATTTCGGCCTGAATGATTCGCATCAATTGCTCCGGTGATTTGTATTGACGGGGCAGGGAACGGTTCAACAACCGCAGACGATCCCAGCAAAGAGTGCGTTGAAGTTTGGCGCTGCTTGTGCCTTGTCTGACAAGGATCTTCAAGGCCTTGCAGTACATCGGATGCTTGGCTTCGAGTTCACCGATGCTGATCTTGGGTGGAGCCATGGATTGGCAGCTCGATAGATCCGAACTTTGCACCCAGCAGGGCTATGGCATCTCCTCCCATTTGGGGACAACCTCGCTGTCCCCAGATTGGGGTAGTGGATGCATGCGGTCGGAACGTTGAATCCCTGCCGTTGCACATGTCTCCATGGATTCAATCGAAACGCACATTGCCAAGGACCGTGAGGAACTGGCCAAGGCCGCAACCAGCGGCGATCGGGCCAAGGTTCGTCACTACGCAACCGAGCTCGAAGAGCTGGAGTCGTATCGCAGCCACCACCCAGGTGAGCACAAGGATCCCACCTCTCTAGAGCTCCATTGTGATCTGAATCCAGAGGCGCCGGAATGCCGTATCTATGACGACTGACAACGACCGAAAAGGATCGGAGGGGTCGCTTAGCAAAGATGGCTGCTAGGAGCAGGGCCTTGCGTGGATCTCACCCCATATCTCCAAAACCAGCCGAAGTCGGCTGATGAGGAACCTCTGCTTTCCGTTGCCATCAACGGCCGGATCGCGCTTGCCATGAAAGGCCGATTCTTCCTTCGTTGTTTCTGCGATAGCTTCAGCGAAAGAGGACGAATCGGTTGCGCCGTAACCGATGAACAAACCTGTTTGCATTATCTGAAGCAGGAGTCATTTGAGCTCCTGCTCTGCACCGATTTGCTTGAGAAAGGCAATGGTTTCGAACTGGCTCGCAAGGCGCGTGAGCTCGATGAAAGCCTGAAGGTGGTTGTTTTATCGCTGAGCGATGCCATTCCCATTGAATACGACAATGCGCCGTGGCTAGAAGCCGTTGTGGCGGAAGCCGACATCATTGAAGACCGCAAGCCGTTGGAAGCGGCGGTGCTGGCGGTGATGGGGCATCACTCCTATCGCAGCCCATCCCTGCGCTCCGACGAACTGCCCTATCTCAGTTGTCCGAGGCTCACCCCTCGGGAATATGAGGTCTTGGATCGCCTCGCCCGCGGCAGGACGGATCGCGAAATTGCTGAAGACCTGATTGTGTCCGAAGAAACAGCCCGTACCTACACCAAGCGATTGCTGCGCACGCTCGAAGTGAATAACAGGGTTCAAGCGGTCCTCAAGGGCATGCGTTGTGGAATGGTTCAGATCTAATCAGAGCGCTGTCTAGAGCCACAAACTTGGCTCCAAGCGGGATTCACCCCAAATGGGGGTAGTGCTCCATGCACCAGCTGCGGCTTAATGATTTCCACGAATTGAGACTGTGGAGATGGCCGCAATCACCTTCACCCATGACCCTTCCATTGCCGAACTCTGTGAAACGGAAGCGGTTTACACCCGAGCCATGCACTATCTGGTGGCTGATGGGGTAAAGGAGAAAGAAGCACGCAAAAGCGTGTGTTGGCGGCGCCTTTACTCGCTCCATCAAGCCCTGCCCAAGCGATACGAGGATCCTCAAACGCTGTTTCTCTCTCTGCAAGCCCATCGTCGCGGCCTGAGGTGAGCAGGATTTTTTACGCGCCACGCGCTGTCTGCCGGTTTGACCACAACGGTGCTTGCTAGCTAGGCCGTTGATGACGGTTGAGGAGGATGATCTCGCAGGAGATCCCAAGCTTCCGTCGCTGTGTCTGCAAACTGGATTAAGTCAAGATCCTGATCATCAATCAGCCCTGAATCAGCCATGAATTCAAAGTCGATCAGGCGCGTCCAATAATCTTTTCCAAACAGAATGATCGGCATGGCATGTTGAGTTCCTACCTGACGCAGCGTTAAGACCTCAAAAAGTTCATCGAGTGTTCCGTACCCGCCTGGGAATAACACAGCGCCAACGGCACGCATCACAAAGTGAAATTTGCGCAGTGCAAAATAATTAAACTTAAAGCAGAGCTCAGGAGTGATATAGGGATTGGGATTTTGTTCGTGTGGGAGTTCAATGTTGAGTCCAATCGAGCGGCAACCCGCATCAAAGGCTCCACGATTAGCGGCTTCCATGATGCCAGGACCGCCGCCGGTCACAATCACATGGGAGGAACAGCAAGGCCTTGTGCTGGTGTCTGACTGACCAAAACGTGAGGCTAAAAAAGCGAATTCCCTCGCCGCATCGTAAAAGGGCGACAGCTCTAAAAGGTTTTTGGCACGGCTCACTTTTCGCTGCAATTGTTTGGAGTTGGGATCCGTATCAAGCTCCCTGATTGCCTTCTCAAGATGGGCTTCTGCTGCTGATCGTTCCTTGAGGCGTGCGCCCCCAAAGACGATGATGGTGGAGGAGATGCCAATCTCTTCAAAGTGAAGCTCAGGTTTGCTGATTTCCAGCAACATCCTCACGCCACGCATCGAGGACGTGTTGAGAAGAGCAAGATCCTGATGCGCGAGCCGATAGGTGTCCGAGTGGATGATTTGCTGAAGGTTGTCAGCCACCCGGGTTGGATCATCACTGGGCCACGTGGAATCAATCGCGTCTGATTTCATGCTTGGTACGGGCGTTACAACATATTTGCTGCCAATTCAGCAAGGGCACTGCGTTCTCCCCGTGTCAGGGTCATGTGGCCCACGAGGGTCTGACCTTTTAAGCGTTCAGCGAGCCAAGTAAGGCCGTTGCTCTCGGCATCCACGTAGGGATTATCAATTTGATACGGGTCACCGGTGAACACGATCTTGGTTCCTTCCCCAACACGCGTCACGATCGTTTTCACCTCATGCGGGGTGAGATTTTGCGCTTCATCCACCACCATGAATTGATGGGGAATCGAGCGACCGCGGATGTAATTGATTGCTTCCACTTCTAGAAGCCCCATCTCGCGAAGGTCAGCCCAGGAGCTTTTGGGCCCACCACCATGGCGGCGGCGATCATCCTTCGGCTCATTGCTCATCGCATCCCCCGTAAGGAAATCAAGGTTGTCCACGATGGGTTGCATCCAAGGAGCAAGTTTTTCTTCCAGGGAACCTGGCAAAAAGCCAATCTCTTTGCCTAAGGAGATCGGGGGACGGGTCACCAACAGGCGGGCATAAAGATGTTGATCAGCAACCTGATGCAAGCCAGCAGCGATCGCCAGCAGGGTTTTACCGGTGCCGGCCTTACCGACAAGCGTGACCAGCTCAACGGAGGGATCCAGAAGCAAGTCGAGGGCGAAATTCTGTTCGCGATTCCGCGGCTTTAGGCGACCAAGACGGGCGCGTTTGAGCCAAACCAGTGGTTCCACGTCTCCTGAATTGCCGCGATGACGTGCCAAAAAGGTGTGGTCTGCGCTGTCGCGATCGATCAGGGTGAGGCCCTCATTGGGTTGCAAAGACGCCACCACATCCGCTGGCAGCGCTTTCACCGAAAGGCGACCCTTTTGGTGCAGCTCATCGATCACATCAGCGGAGACCTTGACGCCCCTGGCCCCTGGATAGAGATCGGAGATCGCCACCTTGTCGTTGGAGTAATCCTGGGCGGCCAGACCCACGGCATCCGCCTTGATGCGCAGATTGGTGTCTTTGGTGATCAACACCACCTCGGGTGGCTCGCTCAAGCCCTTCGCCCGCATCTGTTCCAACGCCACAGCCAGGATGTTGTTGTCACCCCCGCCACCCCGCAATTCCGGTGGCAACTGGGCCAGGGTTTCGGCCCGACAAAAGGCCACTTCCAGGGTTCCTTCACCGTCCGGCGTTAACGGAACACCATCAGCGAGGTTGCCCCGCTCACGCAGACCATCGAGCAGGCGAGCTACACGACGGGAATTCCGCCCCTTTTCAGAGGGATCACGCTTGAACCGATCAATTTCCTCGATCACCTGAATCGGCAGCACGATGCGATCGGCCCCAAAGCTCTTGGGCGCCTCTGGATCATGCAGGAGAACATTGGTATCGAGGACAACGACTTTTTTGTTCACGACAAACCTCTTCCCTTCCATGTTTTCAACCTAGATCGCAAAAAACAGAGGGAACGCTTTGCTTACCAGGACTTCACCGGTTGCAATTAATGGATCCCTTCACAAGGTTTTGATGCGTCATATCCAGATCGAATTCTGTTGATTAAGTCTGTTCATTTGATAGGTCTAGAAAACACGCTGCTCCTGTTCCCCCTAGGGATATTCAGGCGCTCGTCCACGAGCAGGGATCGAAAACCGTTGCCGCACGTCTTCGAGCGGGTCGGCGAAGTGAGTCCATGGATCGATGTCTTTAATCAAATTGCAGGAGACATGGCTGCCATGTTCGAGGCCGGCAAAGATCCGGTCCGGATCCAGCTGACGCCATTCACCAGGAATGAACGGTGAAACACCAATCCCCAGTTCGAATTCCGCCATCACGAACAGGATGACGTCGAAAGGATCGAGCCCTTCAAATCCCGCCTGGAAGCCCACCACAGCGCCTTCCTCCGCAGCCGTGGTGCCGTATCCGCCGAGCACATGGCAGCAGTCGTGCCTGAACACCGGGGGAGGTGGTCCCCCCGGTGTTCCCGGAAAATCGAATTGGTTGATCTCGATGAAGTCGGCATAGGCCTTGCCGAAGCTGCCTGCTGGATAGCTCTTCAGACCTTCAAACCGTTCGCGCATGGCCCGGTCCTCATGGCCACTCAACACCTTGAGTGTTGCCGTCAAAGCCGAGAAGCCACCGGCCTTAATCGTGGCCTCAAGGGCTTGCCGTATGAAGCCCCGGCGCATGATGTCGAAGCGCAGCGCCAGAAGATGCCCCTCCATCACGTTGCGATAGCTGTTCACGGGCCTGGGATCCACTTGGAAGGCCGTGGCTGTCTGCTCCAACAGCTCAAGAGCTTCTGGGCTGGGGGGACCGTCGAACATCGCAATCAGCGTCATGCCCCGCAGGATTCGTTCTCTCCATTCAGGATCCGAATCGCAGCGACGAATGGCGGCGGCGATCGCCGCCGGTTCCAGGCTTGGCAGTGAGGCCAGATCGAGGTCAACGTTGAGCAGGTGATCGCGGATTCCCCGGATACCGGCAAGGGCTCGCTCTGATGGCTTGCCATGCAGCCTGGCCACGGTCATGAGGGCAGGCAATCCAGCCTTCGCCAGGCAGATTCTCAGATCCTGTGGCAGCTGTCGGCTGGGGTGAATCACCATGTTGTTTGAACCTATGGGTTGATGATGAATTCCTTTAAATAACCCTTTGTGCCTAATTAATATCTGTTAATTCTAAAGAGCTCTCAATACATTGTCGCTGAGTTTTTCTGCTTGTTTGGCCAGTCCCAGAGACGCTCACACATAAAAAGAGGCCGGAGATCTCGTCTCCAGCCTCTTGAAAGCAATGATCAAACAACCAGCCTTTCAAGGCTGGCTTTTGAGCGTGAGGTTCAGGGGATGAGAATGGACCAGGCAAAGGCCGAGCCAATTCCGATCCAGACCGCTGCCAGAAGCTGGCGATTGCGTTCTCCCAGCCAGCCTTGAAGCTCCCGTGACAAGGATGTAGCAGCCAAGAGCAGTGCCCCTTGAGCCACCAGCAAACCAAGGCCATAGGCCAGCAGAGGCGTGGGTTCGGCTCCCACGATGGTTCCACCCAGCAGGTAGCCGTGCAGAGCAATCGCTGGCAACAGCGTGATCAAGGGCAACCTCCCCAAAATCACAAGACCTTCAAGCACGAGGGTCAGCGATACAGCGGCCTCAGCCCACGGCGTAAGACTCTCGGAGAGGGGCACAACTTGCGCCACTCCGCTACCGATCAGCCCAAGAGCCAACATCGGCAGCAGCCAACGACGGGGTCGTTCCCAGCTCACAAGGGCGATCGCCACAAGAAAGAGCAGATGGTCTGGGCCCAGAAGCGGGTGACCGATTCCACTCAGCAAGCCCTGCAGCCAAGTCATCTGGCCGCCTTCAGGCATGGCAAAGGGATGATGGGCCAGGGCTGGAGATCCAGCCAAAGCCAAGGTCAAACCACCTAGCAGCACTGAAAGAGCTGGTCTGAGCTGTTTGATTGATGAATTCAAAAATCGATCCTCGTCGAACAAACACGGCGGGCGTTCTGACTGACGACCAACCTGAAAATCAGGACGGGTCGCTTCACAGTTGCGGGACAGTGCCGGACTTTCACCAGACTTTCCCCGTTTCCTCCAGCAGCTGATCACCACCGGAACCGAGTACTCCTTTATAGCGAAGCCCGCTTTGAATCAAACCAAACGGAAACATGAGATCGCGCTGTTGTCAGCGACAGCCGTGCTGCCTGGCCTTGTGATCCCCATCACCCATCACCAGCCGCCAGCCGCGGTCGAAAGGGAATGTTGGTGATCCTCTTTTTATGAAAATAGGGTGGGATGTGGCTTCGGTCTCGATTATTTAAAAGAACACTGATTTGTTATGAATTCATTGAAAATAAGCCCAACCTATGCTTTAATTAATTTAGCGGAGAAGGTGAGTAATTATGCTTGCAGTTAATTGGTTTGGAACGTTTGCTTTAATCGTCTTGATCGCTGGGATGACATGGATTTCCTACGCGGAGACCCATCAAGCCTGCCAACTGGGAAATCACGATAAGCATTAATACTTGCGTTCGAATTTCACTTCGTCTTCTAATTCCGTTCCCGGTTCAAGATGTTTGCTGATGCAGGTCGTGACGCAGACGCCATCGTAAAGCCCACAACTTGTGACGCATTCAAGGTAAGCGTCTACCGCTTCCCATCGTTCTGTGATTGATTCACAGTCGTGTTCATTTTTAAATGCCCTCATCATTTTAATCATGCTGAGAAACGATTACAACGGTTTTTATTTGATGGCAAGTTAATGATTGCGAAATAAATAGTTCCTAGGACTTTGTGCTCAGTGGCTTACTTTCTCTGTTCTTTGAGGTCCTGCTGCTTAATCCAGGCCCTAAGTGTTGCTTGAAGCGTCATCTGAGCCTGAATCTCTCAAATTGCCTGCTTGAAGCCCTTGGCTTTGAGGCAATTGGCGAGTGATCATCTTGGTCATGGCAAAAGACCAGCGCTCATTGGTCGAAGCGCATAAAAATGGGAGGTCTCTCACTCCTCCCATGGTGTCTTGTTTTGACCTTTTGATGATCGGCCCATCAAGCCATGCAGATACGACTGAAGCTTCAGCAAACTCCTTCCAAATGTGTCTGAGGCCAAACCTCCATAAAAAAGACGGTCGTATTCTCCGTCGACCGTCTTACGGATAGGGGTTCCCCAACACCCGACCCGTGTCAATACAAGCGAGTGACGGGACTGATGTCGCTAGAGATACATACCCATTTTTATTTAGAAGGCATAAAAAAAGAGCGGTCCTCCCGACTGCCCTTTTCAGCGAGCATCCAGCACCGCTTCCTCCCTAATCATGGCGGCGGAGTTTGCTGTTGTCCTCACGCTGTGCCCCTTTGCGGACACAAAAAAGGAGGGCGTCTAACCCCTCCCATAAAGGCTCTCCGTTCCACCGAAGTCCCCTCGTTACAAACTGTAATGGTTGTCTCTCTTTTGAGGAAGGGCGGTTCTCCTCCCTGGCAGCCGTAACACCATCAAGCCGCTAAAGAATCGCTCAGAAGCGAGCGCGTCCAACCCAGTTTCCGCTCAATCTCCTGGATCATCGCTCCGGCGAGATCCTTTTCAGTAGCGGTTTCGATGCCCTCCAACCCAGGGCTGGAGTTCACCTCCAGCAACAAGGGACCTCGTTCCGAGCGGATGATGTCGACCCCAGCGACATCCAGACCGAGTGCCCTGGTTGCTGCAACGGCAAGCTTGCGCTCTTCAGGTCGGACCCGCACAGCTTGAGCCGAACCCCCCTGATGGATGTTCGAACGAAAATCTCCAACGGCAGCCGTGCGCTCAATGGCCGAAATGAGTTTGCCGCCGATCACAAAACATCGCAGATCCTTCCCTCCTGCCTCCTTGATGAATTCCTGCACCAGCAGGTTGGCGTTGAGGCTTTTCATGGCATTGATCACACTCTCAGCTGCCTTTTGCGTCTCGGCAAGAACGACTCCACGGCCCTGGGCTCCCTCCAACAGCTTGAGGATCAGTGGTGCTCCACCAACCATCTTGATCAGATCTTTGGTGTCTAAGGGGGAACTGGCAAAGCCAGTCACAGGCATGCTCAAGCCATGGCGTACGAAGAGCTGAGACGCCCGTAGTTTGTCGCGAGAGCGCTTGATCGGTTCCGCGGCATTCAGCACGCGGATGCCCATCGCCTCGAATTGTCGGGTAATCGCACAGCCGTAAAAAGTGACACTGGGAAGAACAGGCCCGTGAAATCAAAGCGATGCGTCAATGGCGCAAGGCTTGGTATCCGGATGCTCCGATTTATCCAGTTGTGCTTCGCCCAAATGGCGATCCCAATGCGATGACCGATCTGGTGCGCATGAGCCCAGAGGTGATCGCTGCTATGCGGATGTCAGGCACAAAGCCCACACGCGAGAACAGAGTGCAGTGGTTTCTTGAAGGGATGATCGAGCATCACGGTGGTGCCCTTCAAATGGCCCATGAAGCGCGCAAAAACTCCACGAATCCAACGATCCTTCGACTCGCTCGCGAAATCATCGTGGCCCAACGCAGGGAAATTATTGAGCTGCGAAAGATGTTGCAAAGTGGCGGGATTGATAAACCCGCTTACCACCAGTTCGACGCTCTCTTTGCTCTTTGACCAGCTGCGGAGCTCACATCTTCAACCCATGAAAATTGAATCATGGGTTGGAGTATCAGGTTCTTCCTCGCCAACGGAAATTTTTTAGTGCAAACGCTGCTGAAAATCCCTCTCTTGAATACGTTATTAATTCCTATCCCCTTCTGAAATGGTCCAACCTTTGATGCGCTTTGGTCTTGCGACAACTGCATTTTTGGCCTCATTGAGCATTGGTGGTCTTGCCGCTGACGCCCAACCCGCCGTGATGACGGAAACGATTGCAGTGAGCGACGTGAAGGCTGCTCAAAACAGCTGGTGTGACGCTCTCTTGGCGATCAGCAAGGCGCATGCCGAAGGGGGTATCGCCAAATCCAAACCCCTGGCTGGAGACGTGATCGACGCGGCCTATGGCTACCAGTTTGGTCCTGTGGCTTTCAAACCAACCTGGACCAATGGCGACACCACATTCCGCCCTACCCGCCAAGGCGCCCTTTCCTATTTCGTGGGTGATGATCCCGACTATCCCGATCCTGGTTTTGCCATTGGTACTCCTGGGGCTAATCGCAGTCCCTGGGTCAAGTGTGAGCCTGAAACTTTCGTGATCCAGACCTTCGGCAACACCGCCAATGCCCAGGGTTGGGTGCATGTGGAAGCAGCCGATGGCACCAAGAGCAAGGTGGACAAAACCTTCGGCTACGTGCGTGATGATGACGGCGCCTTGCGTATTGTTCTGCATCACTCTTCCACCCCATTCTCTGGCAATTGATGATCAGAGAGCGGTCATCGTCTTCAACGGCGTGAGTGTTCAACGTTCCTGTGCGATTGAACGGAAAGCTCCCTAGAAGTTCAAGAACGATTGATGGGCCGGAGTTCGACAACTCCGCCCATTTTTTGTGCGGTTAGTTGTCAGAAGACCTTTTCCATGCCTGCTCATGGCAACGATCAAATGGCCCATGAAACGACCAAGCTCACACCAACCCTTCGGCGTTTTCAGTGTGAGCGCTACGCCAGCCATTGATCGGCATCCATGATCTTTTTAATCAGCAAGCCCAGGCGTTTGAACTCGGCGAAGTTCAGCTCGCTCACCGCCTGATCGAGTCCGCAATCCACCCACTCGCCATCGCGCTTCTCGTAGATGGTGAAGTCTTGCTCGAGCGTGTCTCGGCGGATGCTGTAGGTGATGCCGTCCTCATGCGAGAAATCAGCGGATTGGAGCTGCAGGCCCATCGTTGTGCACTTGATTCATCGAGTCATGCTGATGCATGGCTATCACCCTTGGCCCCCTCACTACAAGCCAAAATGAAGTCAAGCGAAGGTCACTGATCGGGGCCTGACGTTTGCTGTTTGACCAATAGATCTTTGCCACGCATCCGCGAAACTCCCCTTCAGATCTGTTGACCCTTGCCTCTTCTATGGCTTCACAAGCGGTGTCGTACTGGCTTCTCCCAGGTCGTGAAGCGCAGGCAGCGTTGGATCAACTCTCTTCTTTGGCTTGCCAACGGATCCGGGCAGGGGTCCGGGTCTGTACGTTGCCTCCGCACATCACGCTCTACAGCGAGCATCTCGATGGAGACCATGGTGTGAGCCAGGAGCATGTCATTGCTCGACTTCAACAGCTCGCCGAGGACTGCAAACCTGTGTGCCTTTGGCCCAAAGCCATTGAAGCAACGTCAATGTTGACGCAGAGTCTTGTGCTGCGCTTCAGCGCCGAGGCCAGGGAGATTTTGTATCCCTACTTTCTGCAGTTGCGTTTCAGCTCTCCTGCTGAGCTCGGCTACCGGCTTGATCCGCACCTCAGTCTGCTGTATTGCCAAGATTTTCTCGACTTAAGGCGCGAGCTCGCTAGGGAATTACCACGTCCAGCAGATCCACTGCTGTTTGAGTCCGTCAGCGCGGTCAAACACCCGCTCATCATCAGCAGTTCTGCTGACATTGCAGCTTGCACCACCATCCATGCCTGTTCGTTGTCTTGATTCCGATGAACAGGATTCCGATGAACAGCATTCTGTTGGTTAATCCATTGGTCTTACCCTGGCAGGACCTGTCGGTAACCCTTGTGTTCAAGAACTCTTAGAGGAGTATTGAATAGATTGCTCAGTTTGCTGTCTAAAAGTAATTGGGTTGGAGTTCCATCGTCGCAGATTCTTCCCTCTTTGATGAATAAAATCCTGCTCATTTCTGGAATAATCGTGTCAATACGATGCGTAATCACGAGGAGTGTTGTGCCTTGATTGCAGAGGTCTCTCATGGTGGCTAGGAGTTGATGACATGCTTTGAGATCCAGTGCTCTGCAGGGTTCA
>WLWE01001218.1_pt1 | contig 19715 bp, 6 predicted proteins | sample 6718301 | NCBI WGS metagenome assembly WLWE01 (sample SAMN12718691, study PRJNA515312) | sponge metagenome | isolation source: marine sponge | host: Mycale hentscheli | place: New Zealand: South Island, Marlborough, Capsize Point | collected 2003-05-01 | reverse complement strand
GAGATTCTTCATACTCATGTTTCTGATAGGTTCCTTGAGTCGATTGAGGAAGACATCACTGAGATCTTTCAGGGTAAGCACGGCCAGTCCGAGAAGGAATATCAAGACGGCAGATCACCTGCGGGGAAGATGATTTCCGGTGACTCTAAAGGTTCTGGAGCCAACTATTCATATAAAGCCAAGAACACTGGACCTAATCCAGCTGGTGGCAGCCAGAAGCCACAAGGTCAAGCTAAGATGAATAACAAAGACAGAGCATTCCTTTCACATCTGAAGGCTAATAAGAAAGCTAATAAATAATCCTAAAAGATAAAGTAAAATGCCATCAGATTCTAACATTGGTAATTTACCGCCATCTCCGATTGATAATGATGATCTATGGCTGATCAATCGGGATGATAATAGTTATAAAGTTAATTCCCTACAACTTGGTGGTTACCTAGTACAAATAGAAATTCCAAAAATTTGTGAAAGTGATGATGACTGTCCATCTGGGACAGTTTGTCTAGAAAGCTTCTGCACGAAAATTCCTTGTGAGGATACAGAAGATTGTCCAGATGATCACGTTTGTTTTAATGGATTCTGTTATCCAATTTGTGACATCGACAACGGCGAACCGTGTACTGATGGGTTTGTTTGTGTAGACCCTGGTAACACTGAGGCTAATCCAATTTGTCTGCCTTATCCATTCCCTTGTGATGAGAACAACCTTCCTGGTGACGGTTGTCCTCCTGGTTATATTTGTTGGGGTGGTTATTGTTGGCACACTTGTAGCGGCGCGATAGGAGATTGTCCTCCTGGAATGATTTGTGTCGAATCTCTTGATGAAGGTGTTGGATTTATTTGTGTTTATCCAGAAGGTGGATTCCCTTGTGTTGACGGTGCTTGTCCTGATGGATTTGACTGTTTCTTTGGGATGTGTTTCGCCAGATGTGATGGTTCTGCTGGACTTGGTGGATGTGGTGAAGGGTTTGTTTGTGTAGAAACCTCACCAGGTAATAACCATTGTGTTCCTTATCCATTCCCATGTGACCTTTATAGTGACGGTTGTCCTCCTGGGATGATTTGTTACAATGGAGAATGTTTTATAGATTGTAGCCCAGATGGAACTAGTGGAATTTGTGAAGATGGGTTCCATTGTATTGAGATCGATGGTGGTCACAGCATTTGTTACCCAGATGAGCCTAAAGAAAAATTTGTTAACGATGGCCCACTGATTGTTAGAACAGAACCTGTTGACTATCCAGATTCTCCAGCACAAGAGAAGATTATCTTCACCGCTAATCAGTTTGGTCGTAGTGTTCTAACCTTCCAAGGGTTTACTTTGAACCCTGGTGGTCCTGGTGGTGGTGTTTGTGACATTACTTCAGATTGTCCTCCAGGTTACAGCTGTGTTGGTGGAATTTGTGTTCTACTTCCTTGTCAGGATGATGTCGACTGTGACACTGGATTAGTTTGTTTCAATGGGTTCTGTTTCCCAACTTGTTCTGGTGATAGTGACTGTCCGACTGGTTATGAGTGTGTGGATGGAGTTTGTTTACCAGGTGGAGTACACCCAATTGGTGAATGTACTGCAAATGGTGATTGTCCAACTGGATACGTTTGTGTCAATGGATTCTGTGTTCTTCAACCATGTCCTAATGGTGATAGTGATTGTCCAACAGGGTTTGTTTGCTACAATAATTATTGTTACAAAGAATGTGATGCCGTTATTGGTTGTCCTCCTAACCATATTTGTGTCGAAGTTTCTCCAGGAAACTTCATATGTATGCCCATTGGTGGCGGTCCTGAGGGTGGAGGTTCCGGTGGAGACATCAACATCAACATTGACCCAGATTGGTGGGATCCAGACAATCCCAAGTCACCGATTGGTGATGGTGGTCTGATATTCCCTGGATCGACGGAACCAGCTTACACAGCTAACCAAAAAGAAGACACCACCCTCACCGTTGACATGATGGGAATTGGTGATGGTAAACTTACCTTCCCTGGTGGTCAGACCTTTACAGCTAACCAGGACACTAATGATGATGTGGACCTGACCCTTGCTGGAATGGGTATTGGTGACGGTAAATTGTCTTTCCCAGGTGGAGCCAGCTTCACAGCTAACCAGGCAACTGGTACTAATGTGACCCTGACTCTGGACACAATGGGAGTTGGTAATGGTAAACTCCAGTTTAAGAACAAAAGTAATAAAGTATTCAAGACATTCACCGCTAACCAATCAACTGACCTTGTCATTGATAGCGATGACATAAATGACATGATTGACCCAGGTCTGTGGAAGGATGCTGGAAATAACAACATCATGCCGTTGTTGGCTAATAAGAATGTTCTTCCAAATGGAAATAACACTTCTTCACTGGGCAACACTTCTAACAGATGGTCTAACATCTTTACGAATGACCTTCACCTTAGTAACGAGGGACACAAGAATGATGTTGATGGAACTTGGGGTAGTTACACCATCCAAGAGGGAGAGGACGACTTGTTCTTGATTAACAAGAGAACTGGTAAGAAGTACAGGTTCCTGTTAGACGAAGTGAAGTGAGTGTGTTATAATAAACCCAGTCACACCATATTATGAATACAGAACTGATTAACCACTACAACATCACCCCCGTCCAAGTTCAGGAGGAAGTAAACCTTCTGACCTTGGCCAATATTCGCAATTATCCCTGTTCTCCATCTGTTCGAGATCAGTTTTACTCAATGTGGCAACGTTTTGGACCTGATGCAGCTCGAACTGCGACCATCCCCTATGTCTGGCAGGGTAAAATGCCACTACCAAGTGAATATTTGAATGACGAATCAGGACGATGAAGAGATGGAGCTCATGTATAGAGCTCCTGGACGAGAAAATCACCAAAGTTTACCCAAAATTTTGGATGAAATCATGATCAGGCTTGAAAAAGTCGAACAAAAACTAACAAATTTGGAGAACAAAGAGTAAATGGCACGGATTTTTACAAAAAGTGGTGAAGCAGTGATCATTCCACACAAGAAAAAGACGTATCAAGGTGATGGACCGAGAACAAAAGACTCCACAAAGAGTAATTCTTCACGGCGCAAGAAGTCTCGGGGTCAAGGCAATCGATAAATACTAAAAAGGAGACAAATTATGGCAAACGAGTACCCGTATCCAGAGTTTCTTGAGGAAACTATGTTTGCAGAGCAAGGAACTAAGGTTCTAATCACTGATCCAGCATCTGATGTTTACCTTGAACAAGCTAGAATGAAGAAACTAAAAGAAAAATACCCACAGTGGACAGATAGAAATCGATAATAGCTTATAAATAGGAGGGTTAGACCCTCCTTTTTTATTGCATGGACGAGTCCACCCTAAAATCGAACAGCATAAAACTAAAAAGGAAACAGAAAACGTTTGTTGATATCTCTTTAAGTTTTGAACCTAACCCAATAACCAAAGATTTGACTGTTTTGCTCAACGAAAGAGCAATTAACAACTCAATGAAGAACCTTATTATGATTGCACCTTCAGAAGTGACATTCAATCGTGATATAGGTTCCAATACCAGACATTACTTGTTCGATCTTATCGATCCGAGCACTGCAATGTTACTTGAAGATGAAATTAGGAGAACCATTCAGTTTGGTGAACCCAGAGCAAAGATAAAAACACTCAAAGTAGAAGCAAGAGAGGAACAAAATGAGTTCATGGTCTCTCTGTTCTATCAAATTATTGGGTATGATGAAGTGTTCTATGTCGATTATATCTTGGCCCCTACAAGATAACCCAATAAATAAATCTAAAGAACGGTAGCTATGACGGCACCCATAAAATTAACGGAAGTTGATTTTGAAAATATAAAACAAAATCTTATTGATTATTTAAAGTCAACTAATCGATTTACCGATTATGACTTTGCTGGATCTAACTTACAAGTTATTTTAAACTTGGTTGCTTACCAGTCTCAGTTGAATGCTTATACAACAAACATGCTTGCTAATGAGTCATTCTTAGCAAGTGCTTCTCTACGTCAGAATGTTGTTGAGAACGCTAACATGTTGGGATACCTTCCAACATCAGCTCGTTCTGCAGTCGTTGAGTTCGATATGGAGTTCAGACTGAACCCAGAGAACTATCCAAATGGGTTCCCACAATACTTGGAAGTGTCACCAGGACCAGTGATGCTTGCTGGATCGGGAACTGAAAGTTTCACGTTTAATTATATTGACACTCAGGTTGCAGCGATTGTAAATTCTTCTGGTGTTTGTAGATTCTTAAACTCCAGGGCGTATGAGGGACTTAAACTCTTCGCTAACTTTGAAGTAGATAAGACAGACTTCTCTCAAAAGTTTGTTCTAAGTAACAGAGATATTGATACAACATCGATTAGGGTTGATGTTCAGGAAGACCCCTCAGAGCAGTCTGTGGTCTCCTACAAACAAGCAAACAACCTTGTGGAACTGACTCAGGAGTCAAGGGTTTATTGGGTCGAGGAGACTAAGGACGGGACCTATGAACTAACGTTTGGTGATGGATACTTTGGTAGAAGTTTAAACACGGGTGCCAAGATCAGTGTGAACTATTTGGTCACAAATGGTAACCTGGCAAATGGTGTCCAGGACATCAAGAATTACACATTCATCGGAAAGGTGTATGATGCTTATGGGACAAGAGTCACCGAACTTTCTTCAATATTGAGTTTGGAGATGACAAACTCAGGTGCTGAGATTGAGTCTGTTGCATCCATTAAGCATAGAGCACCTAAGAGTTACGGTACACAGAACAGGTGCGTAACCACTAATGACTATGAGTCAATTATTCGACAGATATTCCCAGCCGTTGATGATGTTTATGTGTACGGTGGAGAGACACTGGACATCCCACAGTATGGAAGAGTTTATATCTCAATCAAACCGACCACTGGAGATGCAATTTCCACGATAACCAAAAATTACATTAAGAAATCATTGGAACCTTACAGGGTTGCGTCACTTGACATGGCTTTTGTGGATCCAGACGTGTTGAATGTCGAGTTAGTTACAACTGTCTTCTATGATGAGTCGATTACTAACAAAGACTCTGGTACAATCGTCTCAGATGTGAAGAGTACATTAAACAGTTATAAAGAATCGAGTGTTGTGTCTAAGTTTGGTGGTACTGTTAGGTACTCAACCATCTTGGGGATCATTGATGACTCCGATAGGTCAATTACCAGGAACAATACACGGTTTAGGATGCGTAAAGACATCAAACCAGTCATCAACACAGATGCAACGTATGAAGTTTGTTACTTAAACGCTCTTGAGATCGATTGTAACAACCCAGTGGTGTCATCGACCGGTTTTAGAATGGAAGTTAATGATATATTTGACGAAAAAGTGTATTTCTTTGAAGATGACACTAATGGTAACATCAGAACGTACTTTTACACAGAAACCAATGAAAAGATTATCGCCAATAACTTCTTTGGCACTGTAAATTACGAAACTGGTGACATTCAACTGGGATATGACCAACCTATCAAGATTATCAATGTAACCACTGACAATGAGTTACTTGAGATTCGTGCTATTCCACGAGAACAGGATATTACAGCAAGAGAATCCACTTTCATCAATTTGGATGTTGCACAATCTTCAATTGGGGCAACCATTGACATAGGAATCGCTAAGAAATGAACTTTGACAAGATTGTAACACCATCATCACAGGTAGAAACCACTTTACCCCTGTTTATTGTTGAAAACTATGAAAGGTTTGTCCAGTTTATGGAATTTGCCCTCCAAAGTGAGGAGCGAATTGGATTTTCTGAAGACATACTTCAAAATTTACAAAGATACAGAGATTTCGATACTTATGCTAAACCAATAACGGAGTTTAGTTACCTTTCACAAAAATTTGACGAAGATACAAAGTCAACCACCTTAACTTACACTCCAGAGTTGTTAACTGGTGATGGTAACACCATTGACTCTGGATATAGTGAAGTTGAGTATAGAAAACCCAGGTTTTTAACTGCATCTTATGAAGATGAGAAGTTAGTTCTCTTTTCTGGTGATGGATTCCCAGAAGAGAACGGTGTTTTGATGATTGATGATGAAATCATCTTATATCGTTACAGAAAGGGTAATATTTTTTATAACTTACAGAGAGGTGCGTCTGGAACGTCACTTCTTGGAGATTTGTTGAACGAATCTGTCTATAAGAGGACAGAACCTGCAGATCACTGGCCTGGTACTAAAGTTTATAACTTAAGCGGACTGTTTATGTCCGCCATCCTTGATTCAATTCATAAAACTTTTGCAGGAGGGTTTGATGCCAAGAAAGTCTCGAAGTTGATCGACAGATCGACAGTTCTGGAGAACATGAGGGACTTCTTCCAGTCCAAAGGAACTAAGTTGGGCATCAAGGCCCTGTTTAAGATTCTGTATGCTGAAAACGATGTAGAAGTGTCCTATCCTGGTGATAGGATGATCATCCCCTCTCGTTCCACTTGGTATGAGGGACTAATTGTCAGAATGGTCCCTGTTCCGTTCAGTCTTATCAATCAAGAGTTCAGATACACCACTCCTGATAAGCTTATTGGGTCAGAGATGCAACTTAAGTCATTTAATGACAATGAAATCTATGGATCCATCATTGTTGACTATGCATCCCATTATTCGTTTGAAGATGAGACTCAATATGAGATTTATGTTGAAAAAGACAACGTAATTGGGTCATCTGTTGCAAATCCCAAAACAAATCTGACACGTGACTTATTCATGTTCGGAACAGATGATGATGGCCGTGATGTAACAACTGTAACTGTAGAAACGACTCTTGGGTTCCCTGACACCGGTCATATCGTCATTGGTGGAGAGGCAATCTTCTATGAGAGTAAAACTTTCAACCAGTTCTTGAATTGTAAGAGGGGTGCCATTGGATCTGACGCGCCATACCCTAGAGGCACTATGGTTATGGGTCCTTATTACTATGAGGGACATATTACGGATTCCGAAGGTGTAACTTTCCAAGCAAGGGGTTTTCCACTTGGTTTGGCTTCAGGAATCGATATTCATGACCCTGGACTTCTTCACGAAGTCAATGATCTCGTTATTCCAAATGGTCCTGGTCGAATTGACCCCAGAGAACCAATTATGGGATCTCTCATTGAGAATTATGATGACTTTCTTGCTGCACAAAGTGAAAGACTAAATTTTGTAAATTATGTCGGTAATTACACTTATGGAATCAGTGGAATTTATTTTGATGACAAATTTGTCTTTGCAACCTCTAGTAATTTGCCAACTGACGTTATTGGACCTTTCAGTGACGATGATATCGAAATTTTGGGAACAGAGAAGTATGAAGAGGTTTTGACAGACGATGATGAGATAACAATCGTCCTAGACAGTAAAAGATCCGACTTAACTGTTGGTCCTGAGCTGTTAGGCAAGAATCAGATCCACGTTATCCCTAGAAGGGAGTCAATTTTACCAAACGAACAGATTCTTACAAAAGGCACTGACGCAATCGGTTTATTTGTAGATGGCGTTCCTGCATTCAGTTGCAATGACCCAGATAAGGTATATCAAGGAAAAATCACTGTTTATAACATTATTAATGGTGGATCCGAGTATGAAGACCCAACACTGGTAATTAATGACGAAAAGGTCGATGAAATCATCACTTTGGACGAAGGCACTGTTGTAGCGATTGGAAACGAGACGGATACGAGTTTTACAGAGACACCTGAAGTTAGAATCAGTTCAGGTGAGTATGCAGACATATTATTTGGGTTTGACAGATTTGGTAGAATCAATAAAGCGAATTTGATTGGTGGTGGACGTTTCTATAACAATGTCCCAACAATTACTGCTGTTGACTCATCTGGACGTGGTAAAGGTGCAGTTTTCGCCTGTGAGATTGCAGATGGAGAAATTACATCAGTAACCATTGTTCATCCAGGAATTGACTACGATCCACTCACAACTAGCTGTGTGATCCAAACTAAAGGTCTCAATGCTAAAGTAGAGTGCGAAATCCAGTATTATCATTATGACAGACACTTCCAAATCAATAGTTTCCGTAATTGGTACTATGACAAGAATGGTGGTTTCGTATTTGAAGATAAAAACAATATTAGAACAAATTACGCTTATATCGTAAAACCGGACTTATTGGCCAACAGATTAGAAGAAGTTCCAGATGAACACTCACCATTACTTGGGTGGGCTTATGATGGCAACCCAATTTATGGATCTTATGGTTATGCCAATAAAGTTGATGATAGTGATGGTATTGTCCAGTACTTCAGTTCTTATGTGTTAGCTGATGACAGATCCAACATTATAGCTTCTGGAGGGACCTTTGACACAAGGGGTACCTTACCTCCTAGTGAGAGCGACTTTGAAATGGGAACCTTCATCGAGGATTACACCTATGACCCAGATTCAGCCATTTCCAAACTTCAACAAAGAAAGTACATTGATACTGAAGTTCCAGAAAGAATCAAGACTGATCCTAAAGGAACCGAGTATCTTGCATACTCAAGACTACCCGATAAAATCAACGGGGAATATCCAGGTCTGCTTGATGAGTTTAACTCCATAGTTACCAACACTCCAGAATTCCCTAAGGAGTTGTATCCAGGTGGTGTCCGTTGTTACTTTGTGACACTACTGGAAGATAAACCAGATTATCCATATATTATTGGTCCCACGTTTTATAACAGACCAATCTCTCAGAACTTGAAAATTAATCAGAATGAAACATTAGTTCCGATCAACACAGAGAACTATGATTATGAAAGTTCATATGATGAGACTCAGCTGGCATTTGACTATGATGATGTTGAGAGGTTCAGGAACCCTTATCTAACTCCCACTAAGGATGAGTTAGAGGTTGAGGTGGTTGACACCCTCAGTGGGGGTGTCTCGGCTGTGTACGTGGAGAGTGGACTTCCTGCTACCACTAAGGTTGGTGACATTACACTCTATGACAACTTTGACACTGGTGGTGCTGGTGCAGAGGCAAGGGTTTCTCACGTCAAAGGTGAGAATGTTCTGGAAGCCATTGGCAGAGACATCAAGACAATTCTTATCAGTCATATTCAAATAATTCATTTGAATAGTTGTGTGTTCCTCAATCCTGATGGAACAGAGTTAGAAGGTGACAGATCTCACGTGTTTGTTCGTGGGTCTCAAATTATCTCATCCACTTATGCAAAGGGTGTTGTATGGGATTTCGATGTGGAGACCAGTGATGTCACTGTTATTATCACATCTAAAAATCTTATTCAATATGAAGATACCTTTAGGGATAACAGAGGTGAGTTGATTTACATTCCAGACATCAACAATCCTGACGTAATGAGAAACTACAATATATCAACGGAGGACGCGTTGACACTGATGACAGAAGATGAGTTAAACGTTCTTAGGATCATGGCAAATGAGGGGTTTAGTTCACATAAACTAGGAACCATGGGTGTTGCCGGAACCCAAACGTTCTTTGGTGTTATTGAACCGGATATAGAACTGGAAGATCTAGTGGCAGGGGACTTGTGGTTCTCTACACAGTCAGGTAGACTGTACATTTGGTACATTGATGAAGATGATACTGCTCAGTGGGTGGTGACTCAACCCACAGGTACCATTCCTACTGAAGGTGCTCTTGACGTTGCAATTGGGTTGAATGACCCAGATTCCGATCGTGGGATACAAAAGAAACAAGATGAAAATATTGTTACAGTTACTAACTGGGCCCCGAGTGAAAGGAAAAATGGAAGCCCACTGCAATATGGTGACTTCTGGTGGTCTCCACTCACAGGCATTATGTACATGTGGTTCGGAGAACAATGGATTTGTACGGACCCTAACGGTATTGCACCTAATTCGCCGGTATACGATCCCTCGGAAGCTCCTAACTGGTACACTCCTGAGCGTACCCATCCTTGGAAGCATGACTATGAAACCAAGTTAGATGTCATCATAAAACTGACTGAACCTTACACTAAACCAGATGGTTCTAAACTGAAGGTTGGTAATCTTTGGTTCTCACCTGTGACAGGTAAGTTATACATTAGATACAAATCGAGAAGTCAAGAGCAGTGGGTTATGACCAACCCTCTGGGTATGATGCCTAACCAGTATGCAACCGATGTGTCAGATCCAGATATCGGTGGCGGTGGAGAACTCGTACCACCACTTAGACCAGGTCCTATCTTCCCTCCTGGTGATCTTGATGACGATTTACTACTTAAGTATTTGGGTCTCAATGCACTATGGTTTGAACACCTGAAGCACTTCTATCCTGAGGACATCATCAGATTCTTTAATGGAGCTCCTGGTACAAGTGCAAGAGAGGATGCAAAAATCGTAAGTATTGCTGAGTATGGAACACCAGCTGCAGCCGTAGTTAGACGTGGAGAACCTTACATCAGAGAGTTACTGGATGGGACACCAACATATAATAAGACTAGATCTTACTTTATCATTACCACTGATGAGTCTCACAAACAGAGGACTAATGATGAAGTGATCATTGAGAATGCCATCCAGCCTTATCTTAATGGGTCTCATGTAGTTATTGAAGCGGGGATGGTGACACCAGCAGAAGGATATGGTGTGGTTAAAGATGGTGAGGTTGTTGACGTTGTTATCACTAATCCAGGTGGTGGGTTCAAAGAGAACTTCTACATCTGGTTCTATGGTAATGGTGGTGTAGGTGGATATGCTTATGTTATTGTCAATCCTTTAGGTGGTCCTGCTGGTGGGCAAGTTAGACAGGTAAATGTCGAGTACGGTGGCATTCACTACAGAGGAGATAGTAAGATTATCTGGCCTGCGTATCTAACAACAAAACAGTTTGCCATTTTCACACCAACAACACTTGATCCTGAACCAAACATCAAGTATAGCACCAACTCTGAATACGCCCAGAACGAAGCAACTTATATGAGACTAACCTGTAGTGGTTACCAATATGAGGTGATGCCTGACATTGTTGGATTGTATAAGAAGTACATCGACAGAGCGGAAACTGAGATTGTAATGGAGGGAACTACCATTAAATCAGTTGATGTCATATTTGGTGGAGCAAGATATTCAGAACCCAAAGCCATCTTCATGGATAAGACAAACAATGGTTCTGGAGCAGAAGCCTTTGTGACTGTGGTTGACGGAGCGGTAACAGAAATCACTGTGACCAAGTCAGGGACAAATTACATTGAACCAGTCTTGATTTTGGTAGAGTCCAGAGGTAAGTTCATATCCTTAACAGAAGACATTGGTAGGTTGAGTGCCATGGAGGTGGTAAAACCCGGTAGAGCCATTTCTGCAGATAGGTCACTCAAACCTGAACTACTGCTTCTGACTAGAGTCATTCTCAAGTCTCCAAAGGGAGAGTGGAAACGGGGAACCACTGTGTATCAGGGATTGGATGATTACAACCTTGTCACTGCAGAGGTGTATGAATATGACACCAAAACACAAATTCTCACACTGACTGAAGTGCAAGGGAAGTTGAGACAAGAGATGTTGTATTCTGAAAATGGGTCTAGTGGACTGGTTGTGTTAGAAGGTCAGGCAGATGCAAGGATTGTTGTTGATGGAGTGTCTTCCCCAAGGGGAACTTTCCTTGATGACACTTCTAAGATAAGTGAGTCATACCCTGTTATTCAAGATTCTTACTTCTATCAGTGGTTCTCTTATGTTATTGGTTCTCCAATCGAGAAACAAATTTATGATTCTACTGTGGAGAGAATTATCCACCCTGCAGGATTTATTATGTTCTCTGATCTCAGAGTCAATGACATGTCAACTCAGACATTTAAGGTGTCAGATGTGGACTTCTTAATCACCCAATAAATACAAAAAAGTAGAGATAGAATGGCCACAATTAACTCTAACGACTCAAGAACAAGGAATGCACAAAATTTAATTGAGTCTTACAATGAAGCAAATGGGGATGCCAGCGCTTACTTGTTTATTGGTCGTCCTCAATCATGGGAGAATGACGCTGAGCCACCACAACCCTCTAACAATTTTAAGGAGTTGTACCAGGTTCATAACGATATGCTTTCCTTGAAGCGTATCAATGACACAGATGTCAAGATGATGATTCCCAGAGTCTCATGGACTTCTGGTGCAACGTTCGATATGTATCGTCACGATTACACATCGGAAACTCCATCTTTTTCAGGTGCTAATAATTTATTTGACGCAGTTTATTATGTCTTGAGTAGTAACAATTATGTCTATGTGTGTCTGAGTAATAATTACAATCGACCTTCTCTGGTAGAACCACAGAACATTTCCGATCAACCATTTTTCACTTCTGACGACTATCAATGGTTGAAACTCTATAAAGTAGACTCATCAACTCAAACAAATCACGCAACTAACAACTTGATACCTATAGTTCCAGAAGAAGTTGCTCAAACTGAGCCCGGTGCAGTTTATACAATTTTAATTGATGATGGTGGTTCAAGATACACAAACAACCCTGACGGGCCCATCGCAGATGTCCCAGATTACTACTGTAATATTGTTGGTGATGGAACTGGAGCAGTAGCCAAAGTAAAGATACGCAGTGGTGTGGTGACAGAGACAGAGGTAATCCGTCCTGGTTCAGGGTACACTTTTGCAAGCTTGGACTTTGTTCCTGGTCGAATTTACAAAGGATTGTCTCAGCTGGATGACCAAAGAAACGGTTTGAACCCATTGGGTGATGGAAGGTTTAGATCAACTGTAATCATTTCGCCACCAGGTGGATGGGGATACAACCGTGATCCACAAGAAGAGGAGAGTGTAAATGATGTTAAGACTGTTGAACAACTGTCGCGACAGCTTTCAGCAAGAACAGTCTGTGTGTTCTCTAACTTAAAAGACAACCTTACTGACTTCTTTACTGACACTCAGTTTAGACAAATCGGAATCCTAAAAGAAGTTCTTTACAGTGATTCTGTTTACAGTAACAGTGATACTCTGAGTGCAGTGTATGCAGTCAACACCACAAACGTTAGTGGACCTGAAGACTTTATCGTTGGTGAGACAGTTAAGCAAACTGCGGTTTATAATTATAAAGAGGAAGTGGCAACAGGACATGTGGTTGGGTGGGACTCAACAAATAATATTCTAAGAGTCATCTATAACGACACAACAACAAATGACAAAGGTCAGACTTTTAAACTTAAAGGGGATAAAGTAATTACAGGACTTACGTCTAATAAAATTGTCTCACCTAACTATGATAATTTCGATGACTTAGCTGGTCTGACATTCTTTAGGGGTTATTCTAACCCAGAAATTACAAAGTATTCTGGGTACATGACTTACCTCACCAACCTAAGTCCAATCACTAGAAATCCTCAACAGACTGAGAGAGTAAGCCTCACAATTACATTCTAAATAACAAAAAAGTAACAGTTAGATGCCAGCTAATCATAACTTAAACGTTCCACCTTATAATGATGACTGGGACGTCAAAAAAAATTTTTACAGGGTTATGTATAAGCCTGGATTTCCGATCCAGACTAGAGAACTAAACCAAGCACAGAGCATTAGTCAAAATCAGATTGAATCTCTGGCTAATAGTATTATGAAAGACGGGGACAATCTAGTTCCCGGTGAATTCTCTCTTGCCCTCCCAACATCTTACGTTAGGGTGTCTACCATTACTAATGGTTCTGATCCTGAAGAGTATGTTGGATTCAACCTGATGGGTGTGACCTCAGGTGTTAGAGCAAGGGTACTTCGTGCGTACCCTTCAACAGAAGATGACGATATCACTTTTTATGTTGAGTATGAAGACTCAGGTAATACAAACGAATATAAAACATTTTTAGAACAGGAGACTCTGGAAACAAACACTCCTGAGAATTACACAGCAAAAGTTGGCGTGAGTGGCATCAGCAAGCCAATTAGTTCAGGTCCGGTTGGAACTGGATCTCTTTTCACTGTTACAGAGGGTGTGTATTATGTTAATGGGTTCATGGTTAGGAATGACTCCCAAACCATTACTTTGGACAAGTATGGAGTAACCCCTAATTATGAGGTTGGTTTCTTTGTTCTTGAAGACTTTGTAACTTCTTCAGAAGACAACTCCTTACTTGATAACTCACAGGGATATTCCAACTTTGCTGCTCCAGGTGCAGACAGACTAAAGATTACTCTTAAGTTGGATAAGCTGGAGTTTGGATCTGTTGCTCCTGATTTCATTAATCTTGCCACCGTTAGAGATGGTAACCTTGAAGGGAAATCTGGTGGATCACCTAAGTGGGATTGGTTGTATGATGTTCTTGCAAAACGCACATTTGATGAGTCTGGTGATTACATTGTAACAGACTTCGCCATCAAACCGATGGAATATTATAATAATGATGAAGTGGATGGTGTCTATGATATGGACCCAGAAACTGGGTTTTATCCTCCAGTTCCTCGAACTGGAATGACAGAGGACATCTCATTTGAAGCGGCAGATTCATTATATGCAATTAGAGTTGATCCTGGTCTGGCATACGTTCAGGGTTATGAGTGTGGTTATAACAACCCAATTTATGTGTATGGAAATAAGTCAAGAAACCTAAACTTCATTAGTAACAAGTTTACTCAGATTACTGAAGGTTATAACTTAACAATTACTAACGTTCACGGTGTTCCGAGTTTCCAAAACATCTCACAGAATGCCACAATAACAGCGTTTGATCCTCTCAGACTCTATCGTAACTTCACTGATGGTTATGTTGGTCAGTCAAGAACTGACGAGGCCGACCCAGGTTCGAGACCATTGTATTATGGTAAAGAGCCACAGACGACCATTCACATTCTTGCAGATCGTGAAATCGGAGAACTTAATGGATTCCAAGGTCTCAATAACTACAACGTAATATACAACGATGGATCCAGTTGTGTGCTGAATGGGGTTGATGAAGCTGACTATGTTAGAGGACAACCCATTGGTGCTGGAACTATTCTGATTGCTAACGTAATTAGACCAAGACCATCTGGAGTGATGCACCCACGTTACATGGTGCCGAAGCAATACGTTGACCAGCAAGAAGGATTCTACGGTTATAACTCTACCCATAAACTAGGATTCTTATCTTCTGTGTACTTCACAGAATTGGCAGTTGTCGATCAAGATGAGGACACAGCGAAATACGACTGGGAAGTTGGAAGGCTAGTGTTTGGTTTGGAATCACAGTCCTTTGCAACAATCGAAGACGGGACCACCAAAGACTTCTTATTGGTGTCTAATGTCATTGGTAAGTTTAGAAATGGTGAAGGGATTGTTCAAATCCTTGCAGGGACCACGATTAGAAAGCAAGCAAGATTACTGAAGCCTAATGAGGTTACTGCTTTCCAGTTCTACACTGCAGGAAGTGGTACTGACTTGGGCTCAGAGACTGAGATTGAGGTCTCGTCCATTGGTGCTAAGGTGACACTGGAGAAAGATGTACACTTCGAGTATGACTCCGATACCAATTCTTTGGTTCCCACAAAGGAAGGTCGTAAGAGATTATATGCATTCCCATATCCAGAAGGTAACGTTTTAAACTCAAGGGTTAATTACAGTCTGGTCGCTAAGAACACAGGAGCAAAAGGTTACGCAATCGTTGCACCTGGTAAAATTACCAACACACTGAGTAAGACAAAATCGTTCTTCTCTAACCTGACAACCACTAACCTGGATAAGTTCTCAGCTGACATTTCAGTTCAGAATAACACTGACTCCGAAGTCTTTAACCTTGCTGACAAGTCTCTGTTCTCTGGTAAGTCTGGTGAGAACTTTATTACCTGTGACAACTTCTCTGGTGACCCTTCCGATCAACTAGTAGCAAATGATGTCATCACTTTTGTTGATGACAATGGTACTTCGGTTTCTAAACTTGTCCTCTTTGCAACTAAACCAGTTGGTTATGGTGAACAGAGAGCACAATCCATCATTTATTTTACTACTGGTTTGTCAACAAAGGTGACCGGTAAGACAGTTCAAAGAATTAGAGTCAAGAGTAAAGGAGCAGAAGATCAGGATCTTGTGTTCTCACTACCTCTTAAAACCATTGCATCACTTCAAAGTGATCCCATCACTACTCGAATCAACTACCGTGTTTACAGACAGTTTGTTGAGAGTGCAGTTGAAGGAGCAGAAAGTATAACACTTTCCACTGACAGAGACAACGAACGATTTATTACAGATCCGTCTAAGATCAACATCTCCATCATTAGAAACACTGGTGGTACTTCTGTCAACCCAGTTGGCCGAAGCATTACCGTTACAAATGTTATTTTAAATCAGGACGATAATCGACAAGCACAGTTTGAACTGTCAGCTCCACTTCCTACCAGTGCTGTCATTAAAGTGTTGGCACCAGTTCAAGTTATTGATGCAATTGCTAAGCAGAAACTTTACAAGAACGCAGTAATTGAAATTGAACCTAAGGAGGAGGGTAATCTTGCAGAACTTTCTAAGATTCCAGCGAATACTCTTATGTCTCTTGGAATGACAGATGTTCATAAAATCAATATGATCACAATGGTTGCCCCTCCTGGAGAACCTGGTGCCATTGACATCACACAGAATTACTTGTTAGATGATGGACAGAGAGACAACTATTATGACGTGTCTCGTATCTATTTGAAGCCAGGTAGACCACCAGCCACTGATACAGTATTTGTTGATTGTCAGTATTTCGAACACAGTGGTGATGGAGATTTCTTCTCTGTTGACTCTTACACCCATGACTTGGGAATCCCTTATGGTGAAATTCCTACATTTATTAGAGGACGGAACATTCCAACTCAATTGTCAGAAGAGGAAGGTGCAGTCATTCAGTTGAGAGATTCAATTGATTTCAGACCCATTGTTAACACTCTTGAGGAAACATCATCTAAGATTGCAACCATTGAAGACGGAGTTTCGTCCTTCAATTCTTCGAATTATTTGGATACCTCTAACAGAGGTAATGGTTTTGTACCTAGATTACCAATTCCGTTCACACAGTTCCAGTGTGATCTTGAGTATTATCTGCCCCGTTACGATTCTCTCTTCCTTGAGAAGACTGGTCGGATGGTGTTATTAGAAGGTAACTCGGCTGCGAGTCCACAACCGCCTAATGACATGACGATGGCGATCAGACTTTATAATCTGTATCTTCCAGCTTACACCTTCTCAGTTGATGACATCACAATTAAGAAGTTTAACTACAGACGTTACACAATGGCAGACATTGCTGCCCTTGATCGTAAGGTTGACAACGTTCAACAAATTGTTATGTTGTCGATACTGGAGCAAAGCGCTCTTAATATGAGTGTCAGAGACGCTGTGACAGGTCTTGACAGGTTTAAGAATGGTATTGTCGTCGACACCTTTGCTGGTCACGAGAAGGGTGATGTGGGTACTTTGAACTACCGCAACTCTGTTGATCCAGCCAATTCACATCTCAGACCCCCACACTTCACAGATCAAGTGTATTTGGAAGAAGAGAATCAAACTTATAACCAGAGGTTGGCATCAAACTACCAATCCAACAACGGGATTATCACATGTCGTTATGAGCAAACCGGTTTTATTCAGAACCCATTTGCCACTAGCACAATCAATCTCCAACCATACACAGTCTTTACTTACGCTGGTCAGTTAGACTTGTCACCAGAGATTGACACATTCCGTGACACAAACACACTTCCACAACTGGTTATCGAAGACAACACTGTGTTCGACGCCATGGTGAATCTGACTGATGAGATGAGACAGTCAGGAATGGGAACAGTTTGGGGAGACTGGGAAACAACCGGTGTCTCAACCACTTCTAGCACCAGAACAGAGGAAGACGGTAGAGCAACAATTAATATTACAGAGACTACAGAGTCTACTCGTCAGGCAAGAACACAGACAACAACTAACTTCAATGTCAACACATCCTCCATTACGAGGACTTCATATGGTGACAGGGTAACTGATATTCAGTTAGCAGAGACGATGAGATCCATTCCCGTCTTTTTTAGTGCATCTAAACTGAAACCAAACACAAGGTTCTATGCTTTCTTTGATGACATCGATGTAACCGAATGGATTTCAATCGATGAGATGGTCTCCAATTTCCCTGACGGACAAAAGAGATATGTACTTCCTGCTAACAGAAACAGGAAAGGATTTGGTCAATCATTAGTAACTGACTCTCGCGGTAACCTCCAAGGTGTGTTCATTATTCCTAATGGAAGGCCACCTGAACCCGGTTCAGTCTTCAATGGAAGAATGGGTAGCATTAATTATAAGAAAGATGGTCCCACTCGTTCATTTAAAACCGGTCAGCGTATTCTGAGATTTAGTAGTAGTCCTACTAATACAAAGAATGTTGATGAACTGGAAGGTTACGCAGAGAAGGCATTTGTTTCCAGTGGTGTCATTCAAGACAAAACAGAAACCATTGTTTCCACCAGAATCCCTGACATTCAGAGCAGGACATTCCAAAGTGATTTCCAATCTAGAACTCTTACCTCCACAGGCATTTCTGATGTTGATGTCAGTGTCAGAGAACCAGAAGTTATTGTTAGAGAAGTTATTATTAGAGAGCCTGTCGTAGTACCAGAACCAGCTGAGCCAGTGTTTAATCGTGATCGGTGGTTGGCTGGTACCATTGATGACACAAACTGGAGATTGGATCCAGTCGCTCAGACATTTATGGTCGACAAAACCAATCCAGATGGTATCTTTGTAACTGAACTTCATGCTTACTTTAAGACCAAGGATGTTTTGCATGGTTGTGAAGCTTATCTCTTGACAACAGAAGGTGCGGTTCCAACAACAACCATCATTCCTCACTCACATGTGACTAAAAACTCTGACACTCTTTTGAGAGTCAAGGTTGTACTTCCATCAGGTGTTGACAACTCTGTTTTGAAAGCAGGTTTCCAAATTGATGGTGAAACTTCTGGAGCAACTGGGGTCATCAAGTCGAATGTAACGTTTGAATCGACAGCATCCAATCCAGGAAGAAACGTTAATAACCATGTGTATAATGTACTCCTTAGTAACTACAAAGGTGAGTTTGTTGCAAACGAAACTCTGACTTCACCTAACTTGAAAGGGATCAAGTCAACTGTAACAATGAGTATTGTTGGGGACGAAGTGGAACTAACCCGTGTTGATTTGACTAACTTGGGTTCGAAGTACACTCAAGAGGGAACAAGAGTAGAGTTCAACGAACCAGAACTTCCTGGTGGTGTAACTGCAACTGGTGTTGTTAAGGTGGCACCAATTGTTGATCCGGGTGTTGACCCATCTGTTTATGTTCCTGGCCATGACGGACAGGTTTATGAAATTAGAATTACTAACCCTGGAAGTGGATACACCAGAGTACCACAAGTCACCATTGTTGGTGATGGTGGAAATTGTGAGGCGATTTGTAAAGTCAAGGACTCCACTCCTGCAGTGGATATGGGTGTTGCAGTTTCTGATGACGCGACTGCCCCAACAATCTTCAGATTCAAGGCACCTGTTTATCTTATGGGTAATGGAACTGAATATGCATTCGTTCTTAAGTCAGCAAACTCACTTGAGTACACAACCTTTACTTCTAAGTTAGGTGAGACGGAATTGGGTGAGAACAGACGAGTCACACAACAACCCACTATGGGAACTCTGTTTAAATCTCAGAATGGAAGACTGTGGACTGAAGACCAAACACAAGACATCAAATTCGATTTGATGAGAGCAGTATTCTATCCTAACGTTGCAGCTAACATCATTCTTCAAAA
>WLWE01001217.1_pt1 | contig 19721 bp, 34 predicted proteins | sample 6718301 | NCBI WGS metagenome assembly WLWE01 (sample SAMN12718691, study PRJNA515312) | sponge metagenome | isolation source: marine sponge | host: Mycale hentscheli | place: New Zealand: South Island, Marlborough, Capsize Point | collected 2003-05-01 | reverse complement strand
AAAGACGGCAAAGTTTGTGTTTCTGTTTCTAAAGTAATTAGCACATCATAAGGCAAGACAATAGTTTTTAGCTTTTCTGCAAATAATCCATTAATATAAGTTTCGTCTGGTCTATTGCTTACTACCAGAGGGCTATTAATTAAAGATAGATTATCTGCCATAATGCTTGTGTTATCGCTACCTACTATTAGCGAGTTTTTAGAGTTTAGACTCTGCTTGACATTACTTGAAGCCACAATAGAACGAGTACCACCTTTTACACTATCTCCGAATTGTAAAGTATCTAATCCAGTACCGCTATTCCCGTTAGGGCTTACAAGCATATCTCCGATTGGTACTGGCGTATCGTCTACAAAGTCATCTACACCTCCGTTAATTTTTTTAACTTCTGGTACAAATACATCTTTAGGCTCAACGCTTAAAAACATACACTTTGTGGTATCTTCAGACATTGCGTCAAAATCCTCTACTTTAAGCAATCTCCAGTAGCTGCCATCTATGTAGTAATTTTTTCTAAAGTTTAATTCTTGATAGTCGTGTGGTCTTAGTGATAAGTTGCATTCTAAGATCTTGCTATTTTTGTCAGTAATTTCATCTATATACTGTTTCCAATATATATTGTAACAATTATTGTTACTATAAGACAAATCAAATTTATTTCCGTAACTGAAGTCATAATATAGTTGTTTAGGTACAAACCAGTTTAGGTCAAAGGTAGGGTTGTAAGGATTGTCTAAGTGTCCAGCATAAGGATACGTTAAACTTAAAGCCCCAGCAAAACTCCAAACATCTTTAGGATCTAATAATCCACCCCAATATAGTAATCTTATTTTAGCAGTTGCATCAACTTGCTGATTTTGTTCATTAACAAATCTCATTGAAGATATTATCCTACCTACATTTGTAACGCTCTCCAATGGAGTAGGTGCAAATATTGTAGTAATCTCCTTATCAGCATCTATAAAATCATTTTCTACATTTAAAATTAGCTGACCATAAACCTCGTCATTAACTTTATTATACGCATCGTTGTGGTAGTCTTTATCTAATTGGTCTTTGAATATAAACCTATTAGAGTTTAACGCACCCATAGGGATAATCTTATAATCTTTTGACCTATCTACCTTGCTGTCTAAATTAACACGCTCATCTGTCAAGAATCCGTCTCTTGTTTCTATTATAAGTTTATTGGCATCAATAGCATCATATTCAATATATAAATTAAAACGCTTAATAATGCTGCTTAAAAAATCTGTTTGCTTAATTTTCTTAGGAATAACAAGTCTTGTATCTATCGTATCTCCTATTCCTATTTCTGTTTCTAATAATGTGCTTGCAAAAGTAGAATTAGCTTGTAATAATACTTTAAAATCTGTACTATTATTTCTTGTTATTGGCACTCTAACAATAAGACCAGCAGCGGGAATCAATCTTGTAGCATATAATTCTAATCCACCAAACGCTAAAAAGTATTTACCACCAGTTTGTATATCTATTTGCCCAGTCTGAAAAGGTAGCTCGCCTATTGTTATACCAATAGGTACACCACTTAAAGGATTGGCAGTTAATTCTGCACTTATATCAAATTTCATAGAGTCTACTATTGTATACACTCCATTTAATTCCTCTACTATATAAGCATTTAAATAACCTCTAAAGCTATTTGTAAGTATGTCTGAGCTTGGTTGCGATAAGTAGTTTAATTGATTTGTTTCGTTTGCACTTGATTCTGTATATAGTAAGTTTAAATTTAAAAGACCTTGAAAAGACATTTTATTTGGCTCAGTCGCAACATATTTACCAGTTGTCGTATCAAACTCATCTGTGCAAGTATTGTAATAATCGTTTGTAAAACTAAAAACTGCTTCAGCACAAGCCAAACCTTCAACTACTCCACCATCAGCAACAACCCTTTTTTGATAACCAGATAAGCTATTATCCTCATCAAATAAAACAAGGCTGTTTTGTAAATTAGATATACTATTAGTATTTTGACATTGTATTGTTTGTTCAGTATTTCTTTTTACATTAAACTCCTTACATAATATAGCTGCATTATCAAGTAAGATTTTGCCACTACCATAGGGTACAATAAGTCGTTTGAATAAATCACTATTAAAAAATGTACTATCGTATGTAAATCCAGCCTCTGTAAGTATTGTATCAATATATTGCTTAACATAAATTGAAGGCTTAAAATCTTCTAATGCCCAGTTGCCATAACTTGTTCTGCCTCCTAAATCAATCATAGGATATACATAGCCTTGTCCTATTGTAGCTGACCAACTGTTTTGTATATTAGTTCTATTCCAAGTATGGTTTAAACTTGATAAATCTAAATCCTCTAAATATTTGCCTCGTATCTTTTCAAATAAATCGCCTATTTTTCCAGTAGCTTGTATCTCGTAATTAATTAACCCATCTACATTTTTAATAGATTTTAACTGGCAGTAACCGTCTATTGCAGTTATTCCGTCTTGTATAATTTGGTAGCTTGTTTTTAAATTAGGGTTAAATGTCTGAAGATCTATATTAACATCAAAGGCGTGTTCAAAGATTTGGTTAACGGTTTTATTTTCTGGTATTGTTATTGTCTTACTAAAGTCTGTTAGCCTCTTTTGTGGATTATTAACATCATACGCTTCTTTAGTCAAAGGTACAGCACCTTCATTGTGTGGTATTGAGTACCCAGCAATTATATGTTCTATTACCATTGTCGCTTATCGCTATTGTCAACTTCCATATTAAGCTCCATACTATACACTTGACCATTTTCACTCTTAGCGTGTTCAAATGTAGATCCAGTTACATTTACTGAAACAAAGTTTGTATCATATTTCCAATAAACCTCTGGAGACGAAAACAAATCTTCTAAAGCAGTTACCTCAAAGTCCTTTAGTAATCTACTATTTAACCTATAATTGTCTTTTAAAGACGTATGGAATGCTCTTTTACGTTGTGCGTAGGTATTATGAGTTATGCTACTTGTTCCTATTGTGCGTGTATTGTACTTAGCAAAGTTCTTTGTGATGCTTGTAGTTTGGTTAGACTTACCACTAAACGTAAAGCTGTCATATCCACCCTTACGATTTAAATAGTGTAATTCAAAGTCTGTATAGGTATTCTCGCAATCGTCTATTTCAAACATTATAGTTTTTGTAGCCCATACGTCCTCTGTAAAGTTTAATATCCTTAAAGCATAGTATTTTACATTTGTCATTACTGGGGTACTTGCCCAACTATGTGAAGCAATTTCTGAAGCACCAACATCAAGCGTATATAATCCAGCAGTATTTGCAGCAGTCATTGTAGTTGACAGAATAGTTGTAAACGTACTATCTAATGTCTGTAAATAGATTTTATAGGTGTCACTTAGATTTTGACGCATAATCCAAGATGCTTGATATTTTTGTGTAGATCTTACCTTTAAAAAGTTGTTAAACTTACCTAAATTAAACCATTCAGCTTGTTGCTCAAATCCGTTTAGAAATTCTTTGTTTGTTTCAGCAGAAGCATCCTCAATACTCCAGTTATAATAGTCCTTAGTTCCACCAGATAAGTCTGCCCATTCGATATACTTAGGTGACGAGTTCCAACTATCAAAAGTATTGCCACTTACCGCACTACCTTGTAACGCACCACTATAATACTCTTGGAATGCTATTTTAAAGTCTTTTAAGGCACTTTGAGATATGTTAGTAGTATCTCCAGCTAAAACAGAATAATCGCTCGTTACAAACGATTGTATAATATTTTGTATATCTGTTACAACTTGAGTAGCTGAGGGGATAGTATTTAGCTGAAGCGTAGCAATCTTTGTATTTGTCCCATTCGGATCTGTAAATAAACTTGCTATAACTTTAAATCCACTCTGAGTTGAGCTTGTACTATTGACTAAGTATTCTATTGGAGCAAAGCTTGGCTCTGGTATATTGGTTGTCGGTTGGTCTTGTATTGTAAGTGCCATCTATACATATATACCAAATTAGATCTATAAATTTATGGTCATAAAAAAACCCCCATATCTGAGGGCTTTTTCAAACGTATTACTTTGGGGATCTCCACTTTTTCATACGTTAACTCGAGTACTTAGGTTTTGGGTTGTTAAATATTGTCTATCATTCCATTATCATTTACTGCTTGTTCAAATGTACTGATCTCCCAAGTCAAATGAAAATAATGTTTTTGTAAATGTTCTTTTGCTGTTTCTAAAGATGTAAAAGGTTCATTGCTAAAATCTCTTAATACTTTAAAATTACCTTGCATATTATATCTTACAAATATTGATAGTGTTAATGCTCTTAATTCTTGTGGTGTTAATTCTTTCATTTTGTTATCTTTCTACATCCTCTCCTAAACCACGATAGTTTTGACTTTTTAATACTGCTGTCATAGCATATACTGCATCTTGTAAAGAATAATCGTATTTGTTAGCCATTTTTTCAATAAATCTGTTAACTAATCTTTTTGTTTCTGGGTTAATGTTTGTGTTGTTCATTTTGTTATTGTGTTTCTTATTATGGAGCAAATATAGTATAAAATATGAATACAAAAAAATAATTTAATCAATTTTTATTATGCCTATAATATATGCAGTATATTGGTCAAGCAAACGCTTTTCAAAATCTAAGATCTTTTGGTCATTAATTACATTAGTATAAAAGTTTGTTTTCTTCAGTCCATTCTCGTATATGCTTCTTGCTATTACAAATGCTATGGAGTTCCTAATGTCCTCATCGTCTCTACGTTTACCAGACTTCGTATTGCTTCTTTTTGCTGGATCTATTGCCCTATTACGCATAAACTTCCTAATAGCTGAGATAGGTGGCATTTTGTCTGTGTATTTAAAGCGACTAATCCCAGTATTGTTTTTTGCTCCACTTACACCCTCGTCAATATATTGGTAATAGTCTGGCATAGATATCTGTACCTTAAATCCGGTAGAGGTTAATGTTATTGGTGTTGGATTCATAGCACCTATGCTTTGTGCTGTATTACCACTCGCATATCTACCTACATCTATTAAAGACTGCACCAAGTCATCTACTATGGTTTGCCAATAATCAGTTAAGCTGTTGTATAATTTACTTTGTTGTTCTGTCATAATCTTGTTTTTCTACCATATAAGCCCACCAATTTAGAAACTCGATAGCTCCTAATTTTGTAGACTCGTTAATGCTTATGTTATGTAAATCTGCCATTGCTGATATTATGCTGAATAATCCCCATCGTTGTCCAAAATCTTCTTTGTCATCGCCAACGTCTCCCCCATCCACTTGCTCAAAAAGTCCTCTGAATCGTTCAAGTAATCGTTCCAAAGATTCCAAAAAAAAACAAAGACATTCCAAACTTCTTCTAAATTTACTTGCTTTATTATTTCAGCCCTTTCGTGCAATGTAAGGTCATCATCTCCATATTCTTTACTCTTTGGTCTGCTCATAGCAGATAGAAGCAAGTGCATTACCTTTACAGCTTCGCCTTGGTGTTTACTTCTTATATTAATAATATCCAATAACTGACCACTCGTTAGTTTATCTGGCTTATGTTCCAAGTGGTATTCCGTACCATTGAGAAAGATCTTGTTTTTAATCCTAATTTTCTCCAGTAATCTAACATTAAATTCTCCTAACTCGTCAACTATTTTTTTAAACTCAGACATTTTTATTTTAGATGCCTCTTCGTAGGTTATATCCTTTATTGCAGCTACTGAATAAATGTTTTGCTCTACCATAGACAAAGTTTCGTCTATTGCGTTTATGTCTTGGTATTGACCAACGGTCAAATTATATAACGGTGTATTTGCCATATCCTTTTTTACTAAATTTATGCATTATTAAATATCTAAGAGCATCTATTGCGTGGTTGTCTGAATCAATGGGAACATTTAGCGTAGTCCCATTTTTATCTACTTTCCACCTATACTGCTCAAGTTCTTTTATTAAATTGGTGCTTGACGAATTTACATTAATTTTATAACCTTTCAAAAGATTAATTCCAAACATTACTGAATCTTTGCCTTTTTTAACTCCATCTATTGTCCAATTTCTTCTTCTTAGTTCTTCAATACTTTTTGGCTCTGCTGAGTCTGCAACTATTAAAGCACCTTTGCTAACTCCAAGTGCTTCCATTCTATCGCTTATGTCTTGATTGGTTAATCCAGTTTCGTAGATTAGTTCCTTAATCCAAAGATCTCCATCTTGCATACGCACTTCTATTAATGTGCTTGGATCATTTGAAAAACCAAAATCTATTCCATATCCTATTAGTTTCTTATCTTCAAAACTATCATTCACAACAAACCACTTCTTCAGTACAAGACCTTCTATCCTTCCAGTAATGCCCCTTGCATATACTTTCCATAAACTCTCATCTCGTTCTTTTAATGCTTCTATCTTTTCTCGTATCTTATCATTAAGAAAAGGGTTGTGCCTATGGTCTGAAATTATTAACTCTGTTGTATCTAATGGTATTATTTTCTCGTGTACCCAAAAGCTCGTATCTGGGTTGTAATCTATGTAAACTTGCTTTCTTGTTCTCAGAGATAACTGCTCGTACATATTGTAAGGAATGCCATTTGCTTCGTTCACAAACAAATAGTCACGCTTACCAGACTTTGCATCTTGTTGGTTGTCGTAAGAATTAAACTCCATTATGGACTTATTCTTAAACGTAAATATGCGATCAGATCTGTTGTAATGAAATATCTGTTGCTTTATACTATCGTCTGAATTAACTATATCCAAAGCATCTCTAAATGCTCCTACCTTAAGGTTAGGTATATCTTGACCAACTATTGTTATTGTGCATTCTTCTTGTATTGCTTTTGTAAATAATACTTGTAAAATAGCATACGTTTTACCAGAAGATGTGCCACCTTGGTTTACTATCGTATCTGCATTACAATAATAGTTCTTTTGATATAGTACGCCAGTTTTAATCAACTATGTCCTTTTCATTAGACGCTAATGGTACTCCAGTATCGATTATGTTAATATCTAAACTCTTGTATGTAGTTTCTTGCTGTATTTCAGATCTTTCTATGTATCCTCTGTTCTTACCTTTAGTTTTCAGATAGAATATTGTAGCAGTTGTATTACCATCCATAATCTGTTTATGTAGTTGGCTTTCTGCAAAGTCTAATGTAATATTGGATACATCCTCTACCTTAGTTTTAAACTCTTCGTCCTCTCTGCAATACTTATAAAATGTTTCTCGACTACATCCAGCAGTCTTACAAGCAGTTGTTACAACTCCTAACGCCTTTTCCAACGATTCGAGCAAATTTGCTTTTAATATGTCAGTTTTTGTCATCTTTATAAAATCTTTGTAGCTTCTTTGACTTAATGTCATTTACAGCTTTTAGTTTAAATTTATCGCTTTTTTTGTTCTCTATTTTATCCCAGTCAATATCTGTTCTTCTTTTTAATTTATGCTTAAAATGTTTTTTCCAATCAACAAAATGGTGTGGTCTGCCAAATCGTATTTTTGTTTCTGCGTATTGTGGCCATATCTCCTCTAAAGATCTTGCTTTTAATATTTTCTTGTCGTGGTCATTATTCTTATACAGCTCGTCTTGATTACCACCTTTCATTTTAACAACCGTACTAACCTTATCTATTGTTAACGCACAAAATAATATAGTACACAGCCCAGAATCCAATACTTGCAAACATAAATCCACATCTTCATTATATTTTAATCTCCACCTAAAAGGCATATCGTTACGCATTAACATAGCGCTATAAGCGTGTGTATTAACGTAAAATGGTTTTCTACTGAAACTACCAACAAAGTATTGGTAATTAAAAGCACTTATACCTACGTTGCTGTATCGGTCTGTAAACTCCTCTAATGATTGTATTGATTTTAATCCATCACATTTTATTTTATATCCTTTATTCAGCCTATAAAATCCTCTAATATTATCGTCAAATGTCCAATGCTTCTTGTGTCCATTCTTAATAGAATCCTCCCAAGCAAAGTTTCTGGCTGGATAACTACCCACTCCTAAGTTAGAAAAAGGCAAAGCCAATACATATTTAGCACCTAACGATTTGCAATAGTTGTCATATTCTTGTGGCTCAACTAAGATCTTAAAGTCGATACCAAACTTAATAAACATATTAGCTGTTAGTGGATTCTCCCACCTACCTTTAGATACTATATATACTGGATATTTTGTTGTCATTACTTTTTCATCATTGGTTTCTGTTTAAACGTTTTCCATATTTTAGATGGTTTAACTTCAGACTGCCCATTTTTGGTGTATTCAGTAAACCACTTAGGATATGTTTGGCATAAAGTTACGTTCATTTTTTTTCTGCCATTGTTTTTATAGTCTGCTGAATTACAACCACCTTTTGTACTACCACTTTTTGGCTTTGTAAAACTATACTCGTTAAAAACCATAGTAACATATTTCTCCATTAATAGTCTAACACTAAAGTCGACATCTTCAGAAGTGTTTGGTTGGTATCTTGATTTTATGTTGTTATTAATTAACTGAAAACAATATATCATTTTATTTAAGTCAATATTGTTCTTCTTAGAAAAAGCAAAGCCATCGTGTCCTAAACAACCACCACCGTAGTTTACGCACTTATCTGCTATTTTCTCAATACTAACAAGCATTTTTGTTACATTTTTAATCTCGTGACGATCTCTTGTACCTTTATATTTATTGCTTGGTCTATAAAATAATTTTTTTACGTTATCATCTATTTGCCAATGCTTTTCATACCCTTGTTTTTTACTCCAATCAATACAAAAATTTCTAACGTAATAAACACCTTTATCGTTGGCTCCAATATTTACAACTTTATCTTTGCCAAATCTTTCTACATAGGCATCGTAATCTTGTGGCTCGACCATATAGAAGTATTTAACGCCATTAAGTTCAAACAGATTATGTGTTGTACATATATCTGACCTATCTTTTGAAATTATACAAATTGGATGTTTATTCATACTCCAAAGACGAAATATCGTTTCTACCCTCAAAAGGATAATTGGTACTCCAAGCACCACTTTGTTTTGTTATAAATTCCAACTCTTTCTCCTTAGCAAAATGTTCTCTATCATACTCATTATCAAAATGTATAATTATCCTAAGCGAATCCTCTTTTTGTTCAAACTCTGGCATACCTACCCACTCATCATCTTCAGTACCACTATTGACCATATCAACATCAGAATTAGCATCTAACTGCCATACATCCATACCCCACTCGCCAAGCAATTCACTATCCCACTCATTAGCTAACGAATCCCAATCCCATTCTCCAAAGCCTACATTATCCTTAATTATAAACTCTGCTTTCTGTTCTTCTGTTAGATCTTTGGCTTTTATAATTTCTACCTCTTTTACTCCTAAGTCTGTTAATGCTTTTAATCGCATATTGCCACCCAGTACAACCATATCATCATCAACAACTATTGGTCGTAATTTTAACATCTCTGGAAAGTCTTGTATTGACTTCTTCAGTCTTTCAAATTTTTCGTCTCTAATAAATCTTGGATTTTTAGGGTTTGGTTTTAGATCATTTAATTTTACTATCATTTTAAATATTTATCGTATAATTTAACAACGTGTTTGTATATGCACTTACCACAGCTAACGTCTGGTCGGTATCTAAAGTCCTCTTGGCATAGCTCAATAAATTCTTCTTGTAGTGGTTTACTTAATCTTCCACCTTTTTGTTTTTGTATTGCTCTTATTTCTTTTTCCAGTTCTTCTGTCATAATGATTGTAATCTTTTTTCGTTCTCTTTACTTAAATCATATTTAATTTTTATATCTTCTTTCAGCTTCAGACCTAAGTCAACTTGCATTGTATGGTTGCCCTTTATCTTCTTAATTGCTGCAACCCACTCATTATTATATACCTTTAAGCTGTTTTTATTTGTTGACAGCAAAGTATATGGCTCTACTGCTGATACGATTACTGGCTTTGCAAAGTGTCCAGCCTCTATCATTTTTAACTCAGATTTGCAACTATTAAATACATTGTCTTGTAATGGGATAACACATATACCACAATCTTGGTAGTCTTTAGCGTATTCTTGTATATCGCTTATCTGCACCTTAATTCCTTTCATTCGTTTAGGCAGTTTTGGTGTTTTAATAAAAAATGTTTCATCGTTAAAAGAATCACCTAACAATTTTAGATCTTTTAAGTGTGTTGTACCACCAGAATAAAAGAATGTATCAAAGTCCAAAGACAAATCGTCATAAGCATATTGTTTTTCTTGTATATCTAAAGCGTTTTTAATTACCAATACATTTTTATTGTATGGCTTTACCTTATCTGCGAGTATAGAAGTTGTTGTCCATATCTGGTCAGCTAACTTTAAATTCTTAACAATACATTTATCCAAATGACTTTTTTGATAATAGTATCGCATTGGATGTCCTTTTGGTAATACCCAGTAATCGTCTATGTCGCAAATTACTTTTATACCTTTTGCTTTTAGTTTTAAAAATGTTTCCTCTGGCTGAAGTAATCCAGATATATTTCTATTGTAAACAACGTGTGTCACTCCATCTAAATTATTAAAGAATTCATCATTTTTATTCAGTAATACAACTACCTCAATACCATAATCTCGTTTCATTTTAGCAAATGGCATAAGCAACCTATGGTAACTTACTCCATTAATACCTCTAACGATTACAGCTATTTTAATCTTGTTCTCGTACATTATCTTAAATTGTTTTTTGGCTTTTGTATAGTCATCTCTTAATGTCCTATAACCTATCGAAGCACCCTTATGTATCTGTGTTAAGGTCTCGCCATTAGCAATAGCCCTTAAAATATTAGCATAATAATTATTCATTTTGTCGAGAACTTGCTCGACTTCTGGGTGTTCTGAATCTTCATTGTCAAAGTAAAGATCTTTTTTTTTGCATTTTTTTAGCCATTGGTTACGCATAACCATTGCAAAGTAGCCTTTAAGGTTTTCAAGTGGTGGTTTTTGGATACATATTTCAAAAGCAATAGAGATTAGCTCGTCTGCTTCCAATTTATTTTTGGTTAACTTTAGAGCATAATCCCTTATGCTATCATCAAAATATATGTCCTCTAATTTCAAAAGGGCAAACCAGATTCTTCGGTCGCCATTTCCTTTTTAGGTTCTGGCTTCCAAGTATCAAGCTCAACGTATGGCTTCCCACTTTTACCGATGTTAATTTTAAGATTAACCCAACCTTTGTCTGTGTGCTTCTGAATAAATTGTATGGCATCTTCTGCTTTTAAGCTAAGACCTCCAATAACCCATTCTGGTGAATTAGGATTCATTTTAAACATAAATCCGTCTGCGAATACTTTTTCTTGTTTTTCCATTTTACTTATTTTCGTTTATTATCATTGACAAAAGTACAGAATAATTTGCTAAATCCAAAACGCTGTCCTCTATACTTTCGTTGTTTGGCTCTTTGTCTGAGTTAATTAAAACTCCTAATCTTGCCACTTTAGTAGCGATTAAGTTAAGGCAGTTTGTTCTGGCATCTCCACCAGCTATTGCCCCAGCTAATTTAAAATTGGACAACCTATCTTCATTAGCGTAGTCATCTCCTTTACTAAATAATGTTTTTCGCATTTCCCCAGTCATATAACCGAAGTGTGCCATTTGTTCTTTTTTATTCATTTATTTCTTTGTTTAATTTTATGTCTTGTAATTTCCATTCGTGCCTTCTTGCGTGTGGTATTTTATGCCTTGTCATTAAGCGATTAAATAATGTTTCTTTTTCAGCTATGTTTCCATAAACTTCTTCGCTAATTACTCGATTAGATCTTCTTGCTGTTACTTGATACAATCCTTTCATAAATTATCGTGCTTTTGGTGGCACTCTCTGCATCTTACTTTTATATTATCTTTATCCCAAGCAAGTTCTGTCCTTCTGGTCTTTTGTGCTTCATCTACTGAAACATTATGTGAGCAGTCAAGCCTTACTCCACTTGATTTTAAGCAATCGGTACAGAAATTATATCCGTACTCCCAAAATTGTTCACTTAGAGCGTTTGCCTTTGCTTCGTGTATCTTTCTATCAATGACGCTCTTTGCTACTCGTTCATCATCTGATGTATAGTAGTGGTTCATATTGTATGCAAAATTATACAAAATGTTTATAAATTCTTAATCTTGTTATCCACATTAATTTTATTTTGTAAATTGTCAATATGGTTTTCTAGCATTTTAATTTTATCTATTTGCCTTATAAACTTATCATAAAATTCAAAATTTTGTTTTTCCAAATAACAAGTATAATGCATTAGGCTATTTAGCTTGTCTACACTATTTTGTTTGTTTTGATTTATTGGCTGTTTCATCAACTTTAATTCGATGCTAGATATCACTTGCCTTGCTTCTTGTATTATTTTAGTGTCGTTAAAAGGGATCATTTGTTGTGTGTATTATTTCTTTTATTGGATCTTTTATTAATTCTTGTCTATCGTATGCGTATTTCTTAATATTAAATACTGAATCATATTCGTAGAATCTTTGTTTATTCCAGTCCATTTGCAAATAGCATTCTCCTAATTGGCCATAATGTTTTGGCTTTACTTTATCTACATTAATTATATATGGCTCGTGGTTGTCTTTAGCGTTCTTGTGTACTACAATAATATTTCTACCATTGTTATTCCATTCTGAGCCACCCATTAAGTCATATACACTTGGCTTGTTAACATCACCATTTTTTACTTGTTTTGGATCTGGATTTTTAGGATGAATAATAATAAAGCTGTGCATATTATTTACTTCCATAAATCTATTTCGTAGCGATAAGATCTTTCGTAAGTAATCTGGACTTGTAGGCTCGCCTTTATGTGCTAAATAGTTCCAAGAATCTATACAAGCAGAATTACAATTATTTTCTTTAGCGTAATTCCAAAATGCTTCTGGCTCGATGCTATGCTCTGCTGATATAAACTTAAATCTATCTAATAATTGGCTTGAGTATTTGGATATTTCTTTCTCAGTAATAGTATTTGGATAACCTTTAGTAAATGTCTTGCCAGTCATTTTATGTAACAAATTAGATATTACTTCTGTATCACTACCATCGTCTGGCATATAAACGCAATGTCTCCAGTTCTCATTAATAGTTAAACCCATCATTATTTCTTTCATAAATAAAGACTTACCATAAAAAGGATATCCAGTTATATCTGTACAACCCCCCTTAACAAATGATAACTGCTCGTCAAAAGATCTTAATCCAATTTTTGAGCCTTTAGGTATACCATTCTTATGTAGCTCATATAATTCTTCTAATATATCTCCATTTGATTTTATCATATGTGTTTTCTTTTAATTTTAAAGTCCGACATATTAACAAATCTTTCAAGTTTATCTGGTCTTGTAATAAATTCTAATGTAAGGTATTTGTATTTTGTATCTATATGATGCTGATCTTTGCTTGCATTCTTCATAGCGTTTACAATATCTTCTTTTGTATAGCCTTCTTTTATTCTATCTAAAAGTTGTTTTTTTGCTTTCTCTGGTACAACCCTTGCATTTTTACCTAAAATATTATTAAACACCTCTAGCAGTTTACTGCTATCTATATTTACTTTACTTTTATTTACTTTACTTGCATTGCTGTCGTTATGCTGTAGCAATGCTGGTTGTTCTTTGTTCCATCTCTTATTTGCTTTTTCTCTCGCACTATTAGATTTTTCTAACCTTTTGTCTAATCTTCGCTGAATAGAAATACTGCTAAATGTATTATCGTTTAATACAAATAAGTTAAAATTTTCTACAATACTTTCGTATAAAGTCGTAGTACAACCAAGGTAATAGGAATACATCTCGTAATCTCTATTAAGTTTGTTGTCGTTTTGGTATAAATCTTCTATAATACACCAATAAACACCATAACCCTCCATTCCGTGTTTGTAAATTAATCGCTTGATTTTCTCGTCAGCCCTTGATGTGTAATCGTGGCTGAAATAAAATGTTTCTTTCATATATTTTGTTTTGTTGGGTACAAATATCTAAAAAAGACCTTAACAAAAAAAACCTAATTTTGTGTTATGATAATAATTTTAAAAAACCTACCTAAGATCTCACTAAACAAATGGTACGCTGGTATGCATTGGGCTAATCGTAAAAAAATAAAAGACAATTACATTAAAATAATAAAAAGCCAGTTTACTAAAGTATTTACTAAAAACAATACCTATAATACTGAATACCATTTTACATTTAAATCAAGAGCATTGGATGCTTCTAATTGTGTAGCTATGGTAAAAATGATAGAGGATATAATATTTGAGAATGATAGCTACAAGATAGTTAAAAGCATATTAATTACTAGCGAAAAAGGTTCTGAAGATTCGCTAACAATAAAAATAAAATAAATAAATTCTTTTTGTATTGGTTTTTTATACTATATTTGTACCATTATAAGATACAAACACAATATGAATTTAGAATTTACACCAGAACAATTATCCACTATACTCGGTGAGATGAAGAAGCGAAAAGAAGATCTTGAAAAGACAAACCTATTAGTAGGTGGTCAAGAAGATTTTAAAAAAATGCTTCAGCACGAAATTAAATTAACTAACGATATTATTAATATCTGTTACGAATACCTATAACAATTAACACAATATGAAAAAAACAATAAAACAAGAGTTGTCAAATCATATTTTAGATATGATACAAGATAATGTTATTACGAATTATAATATAGAAGATTGGCACCACCTATGCTTTAATGAAGATTATTATATTATCGGTTATTATCAAGCCGAACAATGGTTAAAGCGACATAATCTATCTGCTTTTGAAGCAATAAATATTTGTCAAGAATACGAAAAAGAAAACTTTGGAGAAATAGATATTTATGATAATGCCGAAGTTACAGTTAATATGTTAGCTTATATTTATGGTTATGATTTATTAAACGAAGTAGTTGCAGAAAGTATAGAAGATTTAAAAGAAAAATTACAAACAATATGAAAGAACCAATTTTAAAAGTAACCTCAGCACTTATGCCATTATCGGTATGGTGCTGGGCAGTTGAAGAGCCGAGAGCAGCATCAATATTATTCCTTATTGGATTATTTGCAGCCTTAGAATTAACATACATAAAAATAAAAAAATGACACAAAACAAAAAACAAGTAATCGACGCAATAGCTTATTTTGAGGGTATGGGTTTTATTAAAGATCTAACAACAGATAAAAGACACTACGCACAAATCTTAGTAGACTATGCAAAAGAGAATATGGATATGCACAGAGATGAAATATCCGAAGCAAAACAAATACTAAAAAAAGCTGGTTATCAAACTGCAATATTTAACACATCAGATATTACAGACCACTTTTATTGTTCTGAAGATATGGCACACCAAATATTAGAAGAGGTTTATAACGATATGGATGAAGATAGCTGGAACGAGATAGTATATAAATGCCATTATTACGAAATACAACAAAAAGATTAAAAAAATGAAATATAATAAAACAATATCCACAGAATTAAAAGACATACTGAAGTCTTGCACATCAGTAAGCCAACGAGAGGAAACAGCCATTAAGCATAACATATCCATTCATACATTGAATAGTGTTATTAATGGTAGCAGAAATATAACATTTAAAAACCAGAAGTGCATACAAGATCTACTGGCAAAAGCAATTAACAATGCTAAGGAAATGCACTTTACATTATTAGATTATTACCAAGAAATAAAACATTTATAAAAGAAAAAGCCCTCTGGGTCAATCGAGGGCTTTAATCACAATATGAAGAAACATTTAAGTTTCACACAAAACAAAGTACAACATTAACAACAAAAAATTTAACGAAATTAACATTATTTAAACATTTTAATTATATTTGTCCAATGAATTTATACACAAAACTAAACAAGGTCAAAAAAGAAATTGGAGCAATTTCTAAAGACAACACAAATCCATTTTTCAAGTCAAAGTATTTTGACATTAATTCACTTCTTAGACACGTAGAGCCATTACTACAAAAAAATGGTCTATTATTATTACAACCTATTTATAAAGGTTATGTAATTTCAGAAATTATCGAAATAGAAACTGGAGAAAAAATACAAAGTGGTTTACAATTACCAGAAATGGAAGATCCACAGAAGTTAGGATCGGCAGTTACTTATTACAGACGATATACTCTCCAGTCATTATTAGGATTACAAGCCGAAGATGATGATGCTAACTCAGCCAGTCAAGCTACAAAAAGCCAAAAACAATGGGTAAACCAAAACGATAAGATCTGGAACGCAGCACTTGACAAAGGTGTTAAACTCAGCGAGTTAAAAAAACATTATTCAATAAGTAAAATTAACGCAGACTTATATCCACTAAAATGAAACAATTTAAGATAAGAGCATCTGCTTCCAATAGTTTAATGACAAAGCCTCGTAATAAAAACGAGGTCTTGTCTAAAACAACAAAATCATACATAGATCAATGGATTAAAGAACAGATCTATGGTGTACAAAAGAACATAAAGTCCAAATATTTAGACAAAGGTAACCAAGTAGAGGATATGGCCATAGATTATGCTGGTCAAGAAAAGGGTTGGTTATTCGCACAAAAAAATGACGAGTTTTTTGAAGATGAACATTTTTGTGGTACTCCAGATGTGATCTTGGACGATAAGATTATAGACATAAAATCAAGTTGGGATTGTTTCACTTTTCCATTATTTGAAGAAGAAATACCAAATAAAGCATATTACCACCAATTACAAGTATATATGCACTTAACTGGTAAACGCAAAGCAGAATTGGTTTATGTTTTAATGAATACACCAGAACATCTAACATACGAAGAAAGTCACGACTATTCAGAAATTAACAGCAAGTATCGCATTAAGATCTATCCAATAGAATATGACGAAGAAGTTATAAAACAATTACAAGAAAAAGTAGAACAATCAAGACAATATATAGAAGAAATATGCAACTAGTGAAAGATTACAAAACAGAAAATCACGATTACCTATTTATTAGAAATACACTAAAGAAAGGGTACACACATCTAAATACAATAGTAGGTCTATGTAGAAAAGTTGGGATGAAAGAAGCACACAGAAAAATTACCGACTTAGTAAAGATTGGACAAATAGAGCAAGTAATGGTGCAAGACGAAGATGGCGATATCAGATATAAATATTTCCCAAAGCAAGACAAACCATCTTGCTATTCGGCTGCTGGTATAGAAAGTATTGGTGGCTGGCAAAGCGATGGAGTTTTAAAAGGTAAATTAACATTTGATAAATTGCTAAATTGCATATCTAAATACTATAATATTCCAGTCAAAGAAATTACTGGAAACCATAGAAAACGAGAAAAAGTAATATGCAGACAAATGTTTTGCTACATAGCTAAAGAAAATATGCCAGAAGCATCGTTAAAAAGTATTGGTAATTTTTTAGGTGGACGAGATCATTCTACCGCAATACACTCGATCCAAAAAGCATCAGATCTAATGACAGTAGAAAAGAAATTTAAAAAAGATTACATTAAGTTAAACGAATTTATTAAAATTAATTTATAATATGAACACAACAAAACAAGTAAAACAGCTATTGACTACGAATCCAGAAATGAGAGACAATCCAAAAAAGTTATTACGTAGAGCATTACAAGACATCTATGGAGTAAATGTATTATCTGCAATGATAATCTCAGAACACTACAAAGAGATGGAACGTATACTTCGCAGTAATCGTAAAATTCAATCGGACAACAAAGACCTAAGAGGAGAAAAATGGCAAATGAGAAAAGAGATCTTGGCTCCTAAAGTTAGAAAAGAATTAGGATACAAATGAAATTAATTTTTATAGTGTTAAATGTTGGATTATTCTTGACCACTTCTTCAGTAGAGGTGGTTAGGAGTATTCCTAATTTAATAGAAGCAATAATTTACGTTGAAAGCAGAGGGAATATAAAAGCACATAATGTCTCTGAAGATGCAGTAGGATGTTTACAAATTAGACCTATTATGCTCCGAGAGGTTAACAGACTTTTAGGATATAATAAATATAACTTAGCAGATAGATGGAATAAATCTAAATCGATAGAAATGTTTAACGTAATTAAAGAACACACCACAAACCCCACCAATGAAAAGTTAGCAAGAAACTGGAATGGTGGTTGGAATGGATATAAAAAAAAATCAACACTTAAATACTGGCACAAAGTCAAAGAACAATTATGAATAAACACATTTTAATATATTGCATTATTATCACTATTGTTTTATCTGTTATAATTACAGACCTATTGTCTAAACGTAAACAAATAGAGCCAGTTATTGAACAGATAGAATTAACTAATATTGACGGATTACTCAATGACATTGACACATTACAATTAAAGTCAGACACTATCAAATTATTTTATGAAAAAAAGGTTTATAACTATCATATTTTGCCTCGTTCTAAGCGTATTAAGCTATTCGCAGATCGAATTAATAGATAAGAACAACGATACATTAGTTTGCATCACATATTCTCAAATGGATAAGATCTATGTTGAGCTGTTACAAAAAGACAGTTTATTAGAGCAAGCTAAAATAAGACGTTTTAAGGAGCTTAAATACATACAGATTATAGATAGTGCCAGAAAAGATATAAATACTCTTAAAACATACTCAAATGACCTTGAAAGCGATTATAGTGAGTTATTGTTAGTTAACGAAAAGAAACACCAAAAAATAATAAGACAAAGAAAAGTCGGTTTAATTATGCTTGGTGTAATAATTTTACAAGCATTACTATAATATAAACTCAGTAGCTTCGCCAATATTCAAAAAACAAACCTCTTTTGTAATAATATTATTGTTATAAAACTCAGTTGTAGCCCTTAGTTGCTTTTCTATCCAAATAGGCTCTATATCGTGCAAGTTAAATGAATAAATACCATCTGGTGTGGAGTTTATATAGATTGGATCATCTAAGTGTTTACCAGTTTCAAAGATCATCGCATCATATTTCTTTTTTTCCAGTAGTAAAGTAGGATAATGTTTCCGTCTACATTTTAGCTCAATACGATGTCTGAATTTTGGAGAATAACAATCCCATCGGCTCATTTGATTCTTTGACTTAACCAAATCAAAATAAACAAACTCTTTTAGCCAATTAAATAGATCTTCCTCTTTCCAATTATACATTAATATTCTTCAGCTTGTACATCAAAACTTGGACAAGCCTTGTTTGAAAATTCGTTGTGTCCGTGTACAGAAATTTCTGGATATACTTTTCGTATCCTTATCATTAATTTAACCAATGATTCTTTTTGTTCTTCAGTTCTTGTATCGCTTGGTTTACCATTTTCATCAAGACCACCAGCATAAGAAATACCAATACTGAATTTATTGTATCCACGACAATGTGCTCCAATTAATTCGATTGGTCTACCAGATTGAATTGTACCATCAAGTTTTATGTGATAATGATAGGCACAATCTGACCAGCCTCTATCTAAGTGCCATTGTCTAATATCCTTAACATCTACATCGTGATCTGGTTTTGTAGCTGTGCAATGGATTAAAACTTTGTTAATTGGTCTTAAAACTTTTTTAATTTTTTTCATAATTTATGGTAATTGTGAATATAAAGAAATACAAATTTATGGTTTTGTAGCTAAATTCCTCATCAGAGCCAACATATTCCCATCCTAAACAGAATCTATCGTGTGGATAATGTCCTACAATGTAGATCTCA
>WLWE01001212.1_pt1 | contig 19838 bp, 30 predicted proteins | sample 6718301 | NCBI WGS metagenome assembly WLWE01 (sample SAMN12718691, study PRJNA515312) | sponge metagenome | isolation source: marine sponge | host: Mycale hentscheli | place: New Zealand: South Island, Marlborough, Capsize Point | collected 2003-05-01 | reverse complement strand
AAAGGTTTACGGCTAAACTCAACAAGATAAGTGATGTAGAAAACCAAGACGCTATTAAATTAGAAGAGGAACTCTATGACAAAGCACAAGGTAAATTCGAGGGTGTTGAGGGTTATGGCACAGTAGAAGAATGGGGTGCTGAAAGTAGCAATTGGTCTTGGGTGTATTGGTATTGTGTAGATGTGGTGGAAGACTATATTAAACAAAAGGAGGTAACATCATGAGTGAATTAAGGAGAGTGAAGATGAGCAAGAAAATTAAAGTAAGGCTAGAAGATGTAGACCTAATACTTCATGAGGAAGTTGATCGCACGGCTCAAAGAACTTCAACAAAGATTGGGGTTTTGCTTGACGACTTTGATGACTACGAACTTCTCTTTGAGCATGAGGCAGACCAAAAAGTTTACCACTGGTTTACCGAGACTGAATTTAAAGAGGTAATTGACACATTAGATAACACGAGTAATTTATTTCCTCTCGATGACGGGGCTTTTATTTACGAGATGTCAGACAACAACGAACCATTTGAAATAACTTTAGAGGAGAGTGAATGATGAATATTAAAAAGAAGTATGAAGAGTTGTGTGAATTAATTAGGGGAGATAGTCCTAATTGGACACACGAAGAAGTTGTAGAAAGACTTGAAGAATCTAGAGATGCATTGTGGTCGTTAGAAGACCCCCAAGCATACATAGAATGGTTTGAAGAACATGGGACATTTAAAAATAAATGGCTATATCAAATGGCAAAAACAAGGGAGAACGCATAATGGAAAAAGAAAAGAAAAAACTAAACACATATACATTTCAATCAGTTGCTTTTTTTGAGGCAAATGTTCATGCAGATATTGAGGCAGAGTCAGAAGAAGAGGCACGGAAGATAGTAGAGGCAGATGACTTTGAGGGTTGGAGTGAAGTTGATAAACGCTACCTTGAGTTTACAGGATATGATAAAAGTTTTATAGACTTAACTTGGGATAGTAGTTTAGATGACATGGGCAGACCGATACAAAAGGAGGACGCGTAATGGCTAAAGGAACGAATGAATATGTTGATGAGGAAGACGGACTTTATCAAAAACCTGAGCGTGACCCTGATAGAGATTATGATGATTGGAAATTAAGACAGCTTGAAGAAGAAGAACAACAACAAAAGGAGAAAAAGAAAAATGGATCAAAAACTTAAAGGGTGGGACAACAGCAAGATAGATTTTGAGGCAGACTACGATAGTAAGACTATGCAAGATTGGTTAGCTGTGTTGCAAGGTCATGAAGTACCGAATGCTGAACCTAACAACAAAGCCTATGCTGAGGCAATTAGATATGGCATACAAGCACTTTACCCTGAGCGAAAGACCAAAGTAATAAAGGGGGTGTATGACTTCGAGAGAGACGGAGACATTGACGAGTTTAATGCACGACTAAAAAAGGAGAGTGAAGATGAATGAAGAAATGACACTAGAACAAGTAAAGCAGTGGCTACAAGATGAGATAAACCACAACGACCCTGTTGTGAACGGAACAGAAAAGATAAGCGATGATTCATACGACATTCATGTAGGGCGAATGGAGTGTGCTGAAAGTCTTTTAAAACAAATAAAGGAGAGTGAAGATGAGTAAATTTGAAGTGCAAACATACACGCTTTGCGAGGGGTGGAAAAATCTTTGGACTATTGACGGACAAACAGAAACCTTTAATTCTCACGAAGATGCAGAGCATAGTGTAAAAGAACATCTTAAAGAATGCCTTGAAGACGGAATAGAAGAGGATAAATATAATTATCGGATAATAAAAAAGGAGAGTGAAGATGAATGAAGAGTTTGATTTTGAAAGAGAGTGTGAGTATATGGGGGACAGATGGTTTACACTTTATGATGGTGATGGAAGTCTTTCGTGGATTCCATTATCGACATTTACGGACAAAGAAAAACAACAGATTGAAAATGAAGTGTATGAATTGTCAAAAGATAACACATATACGGGAAGTCATCACCCTATTGATTGGAAATTCCCTTTAAGAAAAGCAATTAAATATTGGAATACAGAGATAAAGAATGGAGTAACTGAAAAACTTAAATTTAAAGATTTAGATTTAGCTATTCGTAAAAAGGAGAGTGAAGATGAGTAAAAAGTTTGAAATTGATATACCTGAGGCAGAGGAACAAAAAATGGATCTTTGGGGAGAAATTCATGAGGAGTTATGGAACGATGAGTTTTGTACTCTTACGGGAGAGGCATTGGAAAAAGAAGTAGACCGATTAACTGAACTTAGATTTTTAGAAATGGGAGGAGATTACGAAAATGACTAAAGAAAAAATAGATTATATTGAGCAAGACATTTACGAATACTTTGGGGCTGACCAAGATATTTACAAGGCAACCCGTCATGACTTACTTGGAGTGATTGGGGGCATGAGTGGGATACTAGAACTCTTGTGGCACAAGGAAGTTACCCCTGAGATAGCATTCAAAGATTTTAAGTCTTGGCTCAAGGAAAGAAACGAACACAATGACTTACTTGACATAACTGAAAAAATCCCTGATACTAATATTCCAATTAAAAAAAGAGAGGAATCCCATGCCTAAAAAAATACTTAACAGAGAAGATGTAGACTTTGTTTATATTGAGAATATAACTTTTGGTGTAGTCATGAAAGATGACAACGGCACTGACCTAACTGTAAGTGAAAGTGAAATACAAATGGATTCTTTTTCTCGTGAGCGACTTGCTGACGATGTACTGTTCCATATTCAACAAGGTAAGCCGGTAGATATAATAGACGAAAATGAGGACACTATTACTTTTGAGCCGGACATGGAAAGTATAAGGGAGACAGACTAATGGAACACCATTTATTTACAGACATTCGCAGATTGCTCAAGGATTTTGTAATTTTATTAAATGAACATAGTATTGGCAATAAGGAAACTGATGAGGCTAATCGTATTATTGAAGAGATTGAGATTGTTTTAAAGAATCAAGAATTAGTAGACTCGATTGAAACTAAAATTGAGGAAGAAGAACATAAGCAAATATCAGATGACTTGGCAGAAGAAATTTTGGCTCGTGGTCAACAGTGTAAAAATGGTAATTGCGATGTGTAGTAGAGAGGTAGTAAATTTTTTTATAATTAAGGAGAAAGTGAAATGACATTAAGCAAACAGCAACAAACCACACTTGGATCATTAGTGGTAATCGGAATATTCGGGGGACTAATTTATAATGCCTCTGAACAGAAACATACCCCAACGGCAGTTATAGAGAACGCCCCGTCTCTTCCTATTATCTTGCCGGTGGCTGAAACACAGTTACCCCCTCTAACCGATGAGGTAACGACTGTGTTAAATCAAGATTGGAGTGCATTACAGCCGGACGGCATACCTCTATTAGAGATTGCTCCACTAGAAGATGCACCTCTTCCGCCATTAGTATCAATATAGTGGCAACCCCCGAAAAGAAAGTAAAACAGAAAGTATGTGCCAAGCTTAAGGAACTTGGTGCATATTATTTCTATGCCTCAACAGGAGGATATGGGGCGAGTGGTGTCCCTGATATTGTCGCTTGTTATAAGGGAAACTTTATTGGGATCGAGTGTAAAGCAAACGGTAATACCCCAACGGCTTTACAAAACAAACACTTATATAATATTAAAAAGGCACAAGGATATTCAATGGTCATTGATGAAACAGATATAGACGCACTAGAATTATTCTTAGGAACACTTTGAACGACAATGTAAATAAGCCGGCACACTATACCAAACATAAATGGGAGGTAATAGAAATACTAGAAGAGTTTTTTCACAGCGAACCATTACTGTGGCAATGTGGGAAATATCTTTTCCGGTGCTTGTTTAAAAACAACCTAATAGAAGACCTAGAAAAAATGATATGGTATGCTAAAAGACGAATTGAAAAGGAAAAAAATGAACTCAAAACGAAAGGAAGAAGCCATTAAGTTGGTTAAAGAATGGCAAGAAAAACGACCGGAATTTAGTCGAACGAGATTATCACAAGCAACAGGAGTGCCTTACTCTACTCTTATAGAATTAGATAAAGAGGGGCTAATAAAACTTCCGAAGAAAAGACCGACTAATAATTCCAGGACTTCGTGGAATAATGGTAGGGGAATGAAAAGTTGGCTGACGAAGTAGACATAGCTAATGACGACATACAAAAAAGACTGGAGGCCAGTCTTAAAACGGTGGATCTTTCTATTACGAAAAACCACAGTGGGAAATGTATTTGGTGTGGCACCAAAGTAGTAGATAAACGGAGGTGGTGTTCGGTTCATTGTCGAGACGAACATACACTATATGCTAATAAAATATAAAAGGAGAACAACATGACGGTTTGGGAACCAGATGACGAACAAGACCTACATGACATATCAGAGCGTGATATGACTGTGTGGCAATATTTTGTCTACATCGTTGGATTTGGTGTAGCTTTGTTTCTTGTGCTAGAATTATTTGCTTGAAACCAATTAGTACAAAAAATCAAAAGTGTCATGTGTGTGGCTCTCCCGCTAAATTCTTTTTTAAGAAATGGTGGTGTACCCACACTCGTGATTTAAAAGGACATTGTAAAAACGAAAGGAAACAATGCAAATAGTTACATTGGATTTTGAAACATTTTATGCGAAAGGCTACGGTCTGCGCAAGTACACAACAGAAGAATATATATTGCACCCACAGTTCCAAGTGATCGGGGTGGCAATTCAAATAGACAATGGTAAGCCCGTGTGGAGCGCGGGGGAACAGGCATCAAAGTCTATCGACTTGATTGACTGGGGCAACACCATGTTGCTCTGTCATAACACGCAGTTTGACGGCGCAATACTCAAATGGGTATTCGGTAAACAACCGGTGGCTTATCTTGATACACTTTGCATGGCACGAGCCAAGCACGGAGTCGAGGCGGGGGGTTCGCTCAAAGCTTTGGCCGAGCGTTATCAAATAGGTGAGAAAGGAACAGAAGTCTTACAAGCCATAGGCAAACGCCTAGAAGACTTTCAAGAGCATGAGCTACGCCAATACGGAGAGTATTGCAAGAACGATGTAAAACTAACCTACGATCTATTTAAAATCTTATCTAAAGATTTTCCCCTCCCTGAAATAAAGTTAATTGATATTACTCTTAGAATGTTCATACTACCTATATTACGCGTCAATCAAAAACTATTAAAAGAAAGACTTAACGAACTCAAAGAAGAAAAAGCCCTAATGCTAAAAGGGTTAATGGAAACACTAGCGTGTGATAGTGAAGAAGCAGTTAGGAAAAAGTTAGCTAGTAACATACAGTTTGCTGAGATTTTAACCGACTTACACATTCCTGTACCTATGAAAATATCCCCTACTACCGAGAAAGAAACTTATGCATTAGCTAAGACTGACCCAGGGTTTATTGCACTTCAAGAAAGCGATAACCCACTACTACAAGAGTTATGCGCAGTAAGACTTGGTACTAAATCTACTATTGAAGAGACGCGTATACAACGCTTCATGGACATTGGCACACGCAATAATGGGTTTCTTCCTATACCACTTAAATATTATGGCGCACACACAGGGCGTTGGGCGGGTTCAGACAAGGTAAACTTTCAGAACTTACCAAGCCGTGATGTTAAAAAGAAAGCTTTAAAGAACGCTATACTTCCCCCACCTAATCATGTAATTATCAATGCAGACTCTTCACAAATCGAAGCTCGTATATTAGTCTGGCTAGCCGGACAGCACGATCAAGTAGAACTTTATCGACAGGGCAAAGATGTGTATTGCGACTTTGCTTCTCGTGTTTATAAGAAAACTATTACCAAGAAAGATAATAAAGAACGAGCAGTAGGTAAGACTTGCATACTTGGATTAGGATATGGGACAGGCCATGTCAAGTTAAAGGGTGTGTTAAAACTAAATGCCGGTATTGAAGTGGACGAGATAGAAAGCAAACGACTGGTAAAACTATATCGAGAAGTTAATCATGAGGTAGTTAAGTTATGGGAAGAGTGTGACAGAGCCTTACAAGATATGGCTTCTTGGCCGGCAGATCGACCACCCTATTATTTAGGCTCAGGCAAATGTCTGTTAGTAGAACCTAAAGGGATTAAGTTACCTAATGGCTTGTACATTACTTACTCTAATTTACAACGGGGCGAAGACGGGTTTGAATATAAATCTAGACGAGGCACTATTAGTATATGGGGTGGGGCAGTAGTAGAGAATGTTGTACAAGCATTAGCTAGGATAGTGATAGGTGAACAAATGATACAGATTAATGAGAAGTATAGACCGGCACTAACAGTTCACGATGCGGTAGTGTGTGTAACGACAAAAGCTACCGCCCAAGAAAGCTTAGACTACATTATGGGTATTATGAATACAGCACCTACTTGGGCACCGAACTTACCGATTGCATGCGAGGGCGCATATGGAGATAGTTATGGGGAATGTTGATTTATATTGGGAAATCCCTTATGTATCTGAGAACGCTAAACTTTTATATGCAAGAGCGATTGCTTCTCCGGAAAATGCATGGGTGCCTTATTATAATTTTAAAGCATTACCTATACACGAGGACTGGGGTTTAGATTCTTGGTGGAATAATTTGTATAAGGTACACCCTTTTCGAGCGGGAATAGTTAAATTAGATCCAAATGTTTATTATGATTGGCATATAGACACAGATAGGGGAGTAGGAGTAAACTTACTTTTAAACCCTTGCAAAAGTTATTGTCTTTTTAATAAAGATTTTAAACGGGGTAAATCGTTAGATCAAGGGAATGTAACCGGTTCTTTTGTAGAGCTACAATATAAACCTAACACGTATTATTTAGTTAATACCCAAGTAGCTCATACAGTTTATAATTTTGATACGACACGATATTTATTAACAGTAGATTTTGAAGAATATAAAGATAAATTAACGTATAATCAATTACTTAAGGAATCTTTAGAAGCACGGTGGTGGGAAAAATAATTACACTTTAGGAGAGTATAATGGCTGATATGATTGAACATAGTAATTTTGTAGCATTTAAAATGAAACAAGAATGGGAAGATGATATAGCAAAAGAAAATGAGGAAAAGATTAAAATGGGCCTTACTAAAAAATGTATGAATTGTCACGAGCCAATAGCAACATGTGGGTGTATAGGTCATACACTTAATTCTACTTATTGGGGCTACTGAAATGTTAGCCGAAGGGTTATTTGTCTTGACTGTATCTCTATCGGGAGATTATCGGGATTTGGAATTTGTAGGTTATTTTAATGATTGCCCTACAGCTATCCAATACTTTCGAGAGAACTGTTCAGAACATAAAGCGGCAAGTTGTACATTAAAAGAATATACATTAATACCACCTGACCATGTATCACCTAGTCAATTTGATTTTGATAGTTTAAGCGCTAATGAGTCAATGTCGTGCGGATTTGTCGGCGTTGATATGAGAACTTTTATTAAGGATAAATAATGCTACACGAAATGTATGATGGCTTAATGGTAATGGATTTTTTTGATGACTGCATTATTGGAATAGTTAAGGGTATTGATAATCAAGATAAAGTTTGTTACAGCTATAGAAAAGTAATAGCCAAACTTATGCGTGAAGATGATATGACTGAAGAAGATGCAATGGAACATTTTTATTATAATATGATGGGGTCATATGTAGGGGAAAACACTCCATGCTTTTTATTTATTGAGGGAGATCATTAGTGGCAAGAAAAGTTAAGCAAACACAACAACCTTATGAACCAGTGCACAAACGAACGAGCCAAGGTGGGCGGATACCTAAAACCTCTACCATGAATAAAAGTTTTCGTTCATCATACAAAAAATATAGAAAGCAAGGAAGATAATGGCAGATTTTACGTGGAGTTTTTCCTCCCTAAAAGAATATATTAATTGCCCTAAGAAATATCAAGAAGTAAGAATCTTAAAGAACTATTCTTTTGTAGATACGCCCCAGACTATTTATGGAAAAGAAGTTCACGAGGCGCTAGAACTATATGTAAGAGATGGCCAACCTTTAGCTAAAAACTATTTAAGATTTAAAAAGATGGTAGATTCTTTGATCGCTATTCCGGGGATTAAATACGCTGAGTACAAAATGGCGTTGACTAAAGAAATGGAACAGTGTGATTTTGATGATAAGAACAGATGGGTACGAGGCATCGCTGACTTAGTAATAATAGACGGAGACCAAGCGTACATTATTGATTATAAAACAGGCTCTAACAAATACCCTGATACTAAACAATTAAAGCTGATGAGTCTTATGGCGTTTGTTTGTTTTCCTGAAGTCAACACAATTAAAGCCGGCTTGTTGTTCTGTATGAAAAATAGTTTTGTTCAAGAGTCGTATACTAGGGAAGACATTCATAAATCTTGGAAGTCATTTGAACAACCGTTAGATCGACTGACAATGTCTTATGAAAAAGACGAATGGATACCCAATCCTACCCCGTTATGCGGGTGGTGTCCGGTCGAAACATGTGAACACCATAAGCCTAGAAGATAATGTACACGAGAAAGTGTAAGGTATGTAAGACTAAGTTTGAAACATTACACCCTAAATATTTGTGTTGCTCTACTAAGTGTACGATGATTAATAAAGTAAATACAAGATACGAAAAAGAAAACGGAGATTGGACAGCATATTTTAAACACTTGTTGTCAAAGAAAAATAAAACAGATTTAACTCCACGGAAACTTATAAATGTACTAAAGAAACAAAACTATAGGTGTGCTTTAACTGGGATGCCTTTGACATGCGAAAAAATACGAGGTGTCATCTCTAAGACTAACGCAAGTATTGACCGTATTTTTGCCGGAGGGGTGTATAATAGACGAAACATACAGTTAGTCTGTAGAGCAGTCAACTCTTTTAGAGGAAACATGACCGTAGATGAATTTATTAATTGGAGCAAAAAGGTAACTTATCATGCCATACATAAACAAAAAAAGACCTCACAAGAAAGAGTATCAACAACAGCTCGCCAGAGGGGAGCACGAGAAAAGAATGGAGCGCCAAAGACTTAGACGCAAGGTGGATAAGAATGGCAAAGACGCCAACGGCAACGGTGTGGCAGACAAGAGAGAAGGTAAAGATTTAGCTCACAAAAAGCCTTTATCAAAAGGTGGTAGCAACAAAGACGGTTACACAGTTAAATCGAAATCTAAGAACCGATCATTTAAAAGAAATTCTGATGGCTCAATAAAAACTAGACAATATTTAGCGGGTAAATAAAAAGTAAAATTAAGCTTGACTTGTAATAATATGTGATGCTATAATTCAGATTCCAATTAGAGAGGGAAACATGGAATTAATTGATAACAAAGCTTTAAAAATTACAGTGCCTAATGACATCGTTGAAAGAATTACGACAGCGGTAGAAAAAACAAAAGTATTAGACACGAGAGAACATTTAACTGACCTACTTATTCATTGGGGTCCGGATGAATTAACACAGTTAAATTCTATAGTTACCTTTAAATTTCCTCTACCTTCTCCTATAGTAAATGATTACAAATACACAGGTCGATGGGTTCCTTTCAACCACCAAAAAACTACTTCTGAATTTTTAAGTATTAATAAACGAGCCTTTTGTTTTAATGAAGCCGGTACTGGTAAAACTTCTAGTGTGTTGTGGGCTTCAGATTATTTAATGAACCTTGGAGTTATTAAACGAGTATTAGTTATTTGTCCTTTATCTATTATGACTTCTGCTTGGAAGAATGATATATACAACACTTGTTTACATAGACATCCAGGTGTCGCTTATGGAACAGCCGCCGATCGTAAACTTATTATTAACAACCCTAAATATGAGTTTGTCATTATTAATTATGATGGAGTACGGATTGTAAAAGATGACATCATAGATGCAAACTTTGATTTGATTGTAGTCGACGAAGCCAATGCTTATAAGAATGTGTCTACGACTCGTTGGAAAACTCTTAACAAAATATTAAAACCTCACACACGCTTATGGATGTTGACTGGAACTCCGGCTTCACAATCTCCATGCGATGCTTATGGACTGGCTAGATTAGTAGCGCCACACAAAGTGCCTAAATTTTCATCAGCATGGCGCGATAGAGTAATGACTCAAATAACTCGATTTAAGTGGATACCTAAACATAATAGTCAAGACGCAGTATATTCAGTATTACAACCTGCGATTAGATTTGCAAAGAATGATTGCCTAGATTTACCCGAAGTCACTTATCAAACCAGAGAAGTGCCTTTATCTAAAAATGTACAAAAGTATTATAAAGAATTGAAGAAAGAATTTTTAATTGAAGCAGCCGGCGAAGAGATTACTTCTGTTAACGCGGCGGCTAACATGACTAAACTTTTACAAATTTCTGGTGGCGCAGTTTATACCGATAGTAAAAAAGTAATTGAGTTTGATATAAGACCTAGGCTCAATGCTCTTATGGAAGTTCTTGAGGAAACTTCTAATAAAATATTAATCTTTGTACCTTATCGACACACTATTGACATAGTAGCTAATCATTTAGAAGAACATGATATTACCACTGCTATTATAAATGGTAGTGTATCTGCACATAACCGTACTCAAATTATTAAAGACTTTCAAAATTCAGACGATCCGAGAGCTTTAGTAATACAGCCTCAGTCAGCGGCACATGGAGTTACGTTAACACGAGCTGACACTGTAGTATTTTGGTCGCCGGTAATGAGTGTAGAAGTTTATCTTCAATGTATTGCACGTATTGATAGAGTGGGCCAACAAAACAAAATGACTGTTGTTCATCTACAAGGGTCAGAGATTGAAAAAAGAATGTATGCAATGCTACAAGGTAAAGTAGATAGGCATATGAATTTAGTTGATTTATATAGAGAGGAGATAGGATTATGAGTGAAGTAAAAGCAAATGATTTAGTAACTACTTATCTTGCTATTAGACGCGAGCGAGAGAAGTTATCTAAGAAGTATGAACAAGAAGACAGTGTTTTTAAAGATCAGTTAAATAGATTAGAGGAAGCAATGTTAGAAACTTGTAATGAAATTGGTGCGGAAACACTACGCACCGAGAATGGCACTATCATTAAAAACTTGAAAGAGAATTATGTCTGCGGCGATTGGGATAATTTTAAAAAATATGTCCTTGAAAACCAAGCGTTGGAGTTACTTCAACAACGCATTAGTCAGACAAACTTTAAAGAGTTTTTAAGTACGAGGGGAGAAGAAGGATTACCTCCTGGAATTAGTACGATGAGAGAGTTTAAAATAACTGTACGTAAACCAACAACTTAAGGAGAATTACTATGGCCAAACAAGAGCCTAATCAATTTACAACGCCGAAAGGCATTGCGCAGTACCCTTGGTTATCTGAACCAGATACCAAGTATAAGAAACCAGATGGGGAATATAAGGTTGATCTTATTATTCCTAAAGCAGACGCTATTCCGGTTTTGAAACAAATTAACGAAGTGTTTGCAGAAAATGTAGACAAAGAAACAAAAAAGGCTAAAGGACAAGACGTTGTAAAAGCCAAGCCTCCATACTGGGAGGAGCTTGACGATGCCAAACAACCTACAGGCAATGTTGTGGTTAGGTTTAAATCGAAGTTCAAGCCTGCTATTTTTGATGCTAAAGGTATTCCTATGGTAAATAATAGTATTTATGGAGGGTCTGAGCTAAAAGTAACTGCAATAATTGGCACTTGGTGTACGCCTTTACTTGGTGCGGGAGTCTCTTTATATCTAAAGGCAGCTCAAGTTATTCAATATGTTGAGGGACGCAGTGGCGGTGCTGAAGCATTTGGATTTATTGAAGAGGCGGGGTATGAACATAAAGCCCCAGAAACTTTGGAAGAGATAGAGGCAAACAATACACCAGTAGAAACTGCACCACCTCCGGCAGAGCCATCTCCGGAAGAACCTAAAGTACGCGCTCCGGCTAAACCGGAAGTAGAACCGGCTGACGATCTGTCAGATATTATTAATCAGTGGGCTACTAAATAGGAGGGCTTATGCCTAAAAAATATAGTCAAGATTTTTTATTAAATCTAAACAATTTAGATGGAGAAAGGATGGGAGTTCAGTTAGCGAAGGCCTGTGTAAATGCAGACCTTCCTATTACTGAGGTTGCTAAAGTTTTTGGAGTGTCACGTATGACTTTGCACAATTGGTTTCGTGGAGCGCCTATACGGGATAAGAATACTCAAAAAATTAAAGCATTTTTAGTAGCTTTGAATGAAGTATGGACTGAACAGTTTGCTAATCAAACAGAAGAATTACCTCTTACTAATCAAAAATTAGCTCAAGAGTTTTTACAAACTAAAATAGTTTCACGATTAGCTGTTAAAGATTAATGCAAAAGAGTAGAATATAAGACGCTCCAAAAGTTTTTAAAAAACACAATTTATTGTGGAGCGTTTTGTTGACTCTAAATTATGAAGGATTATTGTGCTTAAAGAATTTTATACTAAAGCAATGCCAGAGGAGGGCGTGTATTGTGTAGCTTATAACACTCCTGGTACTCCCTCTTATAATCATGAGTATACAACCTCATTAGATGCAGCTCTTGATCTCATACATAAGTACACCAAAGAAAGTAAAAACACTTTCATTGCAATGAGTACGTTTGAAACCAAAGAAAGAAAAGCGGCTAATACTAAATATGTTAAATCAATATATGTAGATTTGGACGTAGGTGAAACTAAAGATTATCCCTCACAGAAAGAAGCTTTAGTCGCACTTACTAAATTTATTGAATATACAAAATTACCTTTTCCTGCGGTTGTTAATAGTGGTAATGGGATACACGCTTACTGGTTTTTAAAAACACAGTTGCCAAGAGATCAATGGAAACTTGTTGCAGATAGATTTAAAGGGTTATGTATACAACAGGGATTAAAAATTGACCCTACTGTCACAGGAGATTCTGCTCGGTTACTACGGTGCCCCGAAACAAATAATTATAAACAAGAACCTCCTAGACCTACTTTAATATTAAGAGATGCCCCAGAGTATACTCTTAATACTATTGTAGATATTATTAATGATAAGTACACAGAAGAAGTTCCGCTAGAAGAAATAGTTAAAACAGGCCTTACTCCTGAACAAATAAAAGAAAAATATAAAAACTTTGAAAACAGATTTAAACCTTTTCTAGTAGAGAGTGTTAAGGGAGGAGAGAAAGGTTGTGCTCAAGTTAAGGATTATGTAGAGAATGTAAAGACTTCTGAAGAGCCGGTGTGGTGGAGGGTATTATCTTTAGCTCAAAACTGCGTAGACCGCGATGATGTTATTCACACTATATCTAAAGACCATCCAGGTTATAACTATGAGGAAACAGAAGAAAAAGCTTTGTCTACTGAGGGAAAACCTCATACTTGTGTAGACTTTAATTCTGCTAAACCTGATCTTTGTATTAGTTGCCCCCATTGGAAAAAAATTACATCCCCTATTCAACTTACTCAAGTACCTATTAAGTTAGAGGTGTCTGAAAAAGAGCCTGTTTTACAAGGTGAAGTGCTACCTAAACCTATTAAAAAAATTCATGGGTTGCCGGCTTCTATGGACGAGCGTGGTTATTGGATAGGAAAAAATGATGGTGGATTATATAAAACAGTTACTATTACAGATAAAAAAGGAACAACTTATAGTGATGATTTAATAGTGTATGAATATGAGATGATTGCTATTAGACATGTACGCAGTACCTCTGATGGAAACTGTTTAGTAATACATGTTAAACATCCACACGACGGCTTACTAGAATTTCTTTTACCAATGAAAGTAGTGTACGACCCTACTGAACTTCGTAAAACATTAACAAGTAATGGACTATATTATGACAGTAAACAACAAGAGGAATTAATTATGAGGTATTTTATTGATTGGGCTAAGGACATGCAGAAGAGAAACAAATATGATGTAATGTATGATCAAATGGGTTGGAACGGAGACAAGACTGCGTTTGTTATAGGCAACACTGAAATATCAGATGATGGTTCGGAAAAAACTACTCCTATCTCTGCATTAGCCCGCTCTGTTGCTCCTTTCTTATCTACCAGTGGAACTTACGAGGGGTGGAAAACTGCTGCTCAAAAATTAAATCAAAATGGATTAGAGATGCATATGTTTACTACCTTGTGTGGATTTGGTTCTATCTTAATGGACTATTCGTCTACTACTGGCGTAGCTATATCGTTGACTGGAGAATCAGGTGCGGCTAAAACAGGAGCTTTGTACAGTGCTTTAAGTATCTGGGGTCAACCTAAAAACTTGTCTGTAATGAATACAACTTCTAATGCTTTACAAGGAAGATTTCTAACGTTGCATAATATACCGTTTGGTTTTGACGAGGTGGGTAATAAAAATCCTTATTTACTATCAGACTTTATTTTAGCTGTATCTCAAGGTAAAGCTAAACTTAAAATGCAAGCTTCTACTAACTCTGAACGTGAGTATGAAGCGCCTGCTTCTTTAATAGCTATCATGACTTCTAATCATTCTTTGTACGACAAACTAAAAACTATTAGGTCTAATCCTAATGGAGAAGCCGCTAGATTAATTGAGTTTCCTGTAAGAAAACCTAAATCATTTATAGATAACGCAAGACTCGGTAAAGAAATTTTTGATGAGTTTAATACTCACTATGGGTGGGCCGGTCCTATGTTTGTACGCGCTCTCTTTGAATACGGTGATGAAAAAGCCATTAAAACTAATTTAACTAAATGGGAAAATAAATTTGTAGAGGACTTTGGTAATGATACTGCATATCGTTTTTATGAGAATCTTGTATCGGTAACTATGACTGCGGCGGAGATAGTTAACAAAGCAGACATTTTAGATATTGATGTAGAGCGTATCTATAAGTTTATTGTGGGGGAGATGATTACTATTCGAGATCAAGTGGTTAAGGTTAACAATGTAGATTATGAATCAGTTTTACAAGATTACATTGACGCTAATACTGATAAGATTTTAGCATTCCAAGATGGCAAAATTATTAATGAGCCTTACAGACAACTTACTATGCGAGTAGATAATGATAAAGACACTATGTGGATTTCTAAACGAGAGTTTGATTCTTATTTAGCAGAGCTTCCTATTAGCACTAAAGAATTTGTATATCAAATGAAACTACTTAAGATTGAAATAGAGGTAGGAGCTAAAGTTAAACAGCGTATGAATGCCGGTTGGAAAGATGTCTCTAAATCTGCTACAGCAGTTTATAGAATTAAACTAAGTACGTTGGGTGTGGAAAAAATAGAAGGCTTAAAGAATGCAATTGCATGATGATCCAGAGTGGTTATTTCCATTTGAGTTTATGCAAGTGGGAGACAGTTTTTTTATTCCTACGTTGAAGAGTTCTAACTTAATTTATTTAATTGAAAACAGAGCTAAAAAAGCTAAAATTAGAGTAAAAACTTATGCGGTAGTAGAGGAAGATTTTATGGGTGTGCGTACTTGGCGTATAGGTTAGTCATCAAAAGAATATCTTTCTTCTAAACCTGGTCGCCTAGTCTTACTTATATAAACTCCTTTTACAGAATTTTTAAGTCTTTCTTCTCGACTACGCATAGAACGATTTCTAACACTAGGAGTAATTGTAAAACCTCTAGGAGCTTTCTTGTTGAAAGCATTAATTTCTTCTTGGATATTTTCCATGCCGCCAGTGTCGCCTGTTTGTTTTGCTAAAAAATATTTTAATAACAAATGAGATCTACGTTTTTGTAATTTTCTTTCAGGTCCTCTTAATGCGTTAGCTTCGGTATAAGCTTCTGAAAGCTCAATATTAGTAAAACCTACTAATTGCATAAAGCTTTCATAAACACTAGGATCTCCTTCAATAATAGGTACTCCATAACGATTAGTCATACCTTCTGTATTATATCTTACAGTTTTTAATGTGTTACCCAAAGCTGTAGGAAGCATTTTTTCTGCTCCCCTACCTATTTCTCCATTGGCTACATCTCCAACACCTTCAGTAAATCTTCTTACTGCAGAATAACCAGGACCTCCTAATACTTCTAACATATAAGCAGCAGCTCCTATTTTTTCTAATCTAGCAGGGTCTTCCCTAAATACTAAATCTCTAAAACCAGTTCGTTGTGATATATCTATACCAACTAAATTACTTAAAGGTCCTCGATAAGCAAAATTTCCTACAGCTTGATTAACTGCAGTATGTGGGTCTAGTGGATCATCTTCATCATCAAAAAGTAATGATGCTAATATAGTAGCGCCCCCATAAAACGGCATACCTTGTACACCGGCCATCAAGAAAGAATATCCATATACTCCTAACAATTGATTACGTGCAATGTCTTTTGCTCTTTGCTCCGCTTCATTTTTAGGTTTGGCCCCAAATACATCTTTAAATAATTTGCTTACCAAATATATTTGAGCTTGAGCAAAACGTTTAAAAACAAAAGTTACTTTACCTAAACCGTCTTGAAATAATCTAGGTCCAGCTTCAGGTAATGCATGAGAATGCACTTTGCTCGTAAGCTCAATAGCTTTCTGAATAGCGTCTTTTTCTGACATACCTTTTGATCTTGCTAAATCAAATGCAGCTATTAAAGTAATTTCTCTGTTAAGTCTTTCTGAGTTTTGAAATATATATCCTATTCCTGCTTCTACTTTTGTTTTAATTTTTGTTCCAGCTGTAACTTCATCACCTAAATTTTTTCTTAGTTCAATTATTTCGTAGCCTACACCTCGTCGCAATGCAGCAGCTTGTTCTGCATCTTTAAACAAATTATAATATTTGCCTCCTTCTTTGAACAACTCAGCATTTTTACCACTATAAGTTTTTTTTCCAGTTTTAGGGTCAACTTTAAAAGGAGCAGCTGTTCTATCAGGAAGAAACTCTCTGTTTTCTTCAAACCCTCCTTCTGTATATAATTTCATCGCTTTAAATAAAGCTTTTTGTGATGCGTCAAATCCATATTCACCTTGCAGAAATGGCATTACTATTAAAGGCAATTGAGTTATATTAACTACAGCTGAAGATATATTACCTCCAAGAAACCAAACATAACTTGCATAAGCGGGCATAGCAGCAAAAGCATTTGCTATGGGATTTATATAAAATGGTACACTCTTAATAGTATCTCTACCTATAGCACGTATTATAGCGCTTTCCGAATCAGTCGCATCTTGATTTATTGTATTAGAAGCATTTATAATTTGAGTGTTATATTTTGCGTTTGCAGTTGAAGCTATTATTTTAGGAGCGGTGTCACTATAAGCAAATATCACGTCGTTAATATATCCTGGAACTCCTTTACGATGAGTTTCTTGATTTCTTAGTGATTGTTCAGGAAATAAAGCAAGATATTGTTCTTCTATAGTTTTTACAATTGCTATTTGACTTTTTGTATCTAAGACTTCATTTTTTTCAATAGCACTTTTTAAATTTTCTACAAACGCAGCTGGAGCACTACCGCTAATTTGAGCTAATTGTGTACGAGAGAAATTTTCAAATTGTGTAGCACCTTGTGCAGCTAATTTCTTTTTCATTTGTTCTCTTAAAAAAGGAGTTGTTGCGGAGGCTTTACCTTCTTCTCCATCTTTAGTTATGTATTTGAACCAATAATTACCTTTACGTACCATAGGTAAATAGTAATTAAGAGCAGTAAACCTATCTCTTAGTTGAGTTTCAGCTGATGGAAAAGCTTCTATCATAGTTTCTAACAAAGTATTGTATCTACCTTTTAGCTCATTAACAATTTGATTAGCTAAATCTTTTAAATCTTTTGGTAATCTTTCATATCGTTCTACTAATTCTATTGCTTTTTCTCTGTATATCCAGCTTCCTTTTATAAGTGTCCCTCTTTCTAATTCTGCTCTAGCTGCTGGATCATTAATAATAGTTTCTGGGTTAACATTTTCTCTAGATAATTCTAATAGTACTGTGTTCCATTCTTCAAGTATTTTTTTACCCCTTGGAGTTTCTTTGTATTTATTAGTTATTCTTTCAGCATTTCTTAATCTTATAGAAACTTCTTCTCTACCTTGTTTTATGATGTTAGCTTTGTTTTGAATAAAAGTTAAAAGATTGTTTAATGCCGGTAATTCTTTTGCAAACAATTCAATTTTATTAGGAATAGATAAGAAGCTTACATATGCACCTGCTAAATAATCAGGTATTGTAGACAAGCGAGATACTATTTCTCTACCAATACCTGACTGAGCTGCGGGTAAGTTTTGAATATAGTTATTAGCTTTAGCAAACACCCCTTGCGCTTCTCTGCGGTCTACGCCGCCCAGATCAATAATCTCAGCGACATCTGATGAAGGAAGATAGGGGTAGTCATCATACCTTCCTTTAGAGAACTGAATGTTTTTATTATCTACTCTTGATTCTTGAGTTGTTTTACTTTCTGGCGAAACTGATTCACGTTGTCGCTTTCGTTGTTCAGTTGTATCCCTTTTTCCAGGACCTCCAGGGAGTGCGCGTCGTCTGGTGCGTCCCTCTTTACTAGGCTCAGCCACGTCTTCAACCCCGCGTTCACTTCTTTGGTCGAGGTCGCTAGTCTCGAAACGCTCCCCAATAGGTCGTATTTGTTGTTTTGATTCTCCGAATTCATATATTTCTCCAGGTTGATTAATACTATTTAAAAATTTAAAAATATCTTCATTGTCTCTAATTGATTTAGCTACTGCTTTTTTAGTTGCAATTAAACTACGAAGTTTTGGTTTTTTACCACTTAATAATGGTTTTTCTCCAAAACCCGCTGCTTCAAGTTGTCCCATAAGACGTTGATATTCAGCTACATAAGGAGCCTCATGATCTCTTTGATAAAAATGAGCCATCTCATGTATCATTGTATATACTATACCTACACCCGCTTCTTCTGGCGAATTTGTAAACTCTACCGCACCCGGATTAACAAACACCCCTTCAAACGGTACGCCACCTATATTTACTCCTCGAAAGGATACATCAAAAGAAACGCCCACAACATTGTCAGCTAATTTATTGTAGTCGCTAGGTAACTTACCTACTTGGCCTTTTTCAAGATTGCCTAACATTATAACTTGATTACGAAGAAGAAGAAAAGCCTCCCCTATCTCATTCATAAACGTATCAAACCGGCTTCCAAATTTTTCTCTGGCTAATTGAGTAATAGGTACAAATTCTTGATTATCTCCTAAGTTAACTGCTAGTTGGTCCTCTCCTATATCTCTCAACGAAGTTTCTAAATTATCGTGAATTATTACTTGATTGGTAGGTATGGTGCCTTTTTCAATCTGAAGTCCCTCCGCACTTACTTCAACCTCTTCTATATCTTTTGCTGTTAACACTGGAACTTTAGTTTTTTTATCTATTAGCTTCCCGGCTTTAGTTACTTCTAAATCTTGTTTTGTTTCAATAACAGCCTGTGCATTTTTTTCTTCGGTTTTAGCCAGAGAGGGTATATCTTCGGTTATTACTGACCCGTCTTTTTGTTTTTTCAAAATTTGAAATTTAGTATTAACTATGCTGTTAAATTGATTAGTTAGTTCTAATTGGCCAAATTCTTTTTGTAAATAACTTTTCATTAATTCTAAATCTCTTTCAGCTTCAGGTATAAGCGACTGCCTATTATTGGCAAAAGGATATCCTTTTTCTCCTGGTTGTATTTTAGATTTAATGTCTATATAAAATTTGCGTTGTATAAGGTCTCCACAATGGTCGCACCTCCACAACCCAAGCCGGAGGTGGTGCTGGGGGCAAAGCCAGCAGATGCGAAATCCCGCCAAAAGTACAGCGCAGCGGTCGTAGCATCGAAGCCTCTCGCGTATTGGCGCCTGCATGACGATTCGCCGCCAAACGCAATCGATGCTGTTGGTGACAGCATGGCTGA
>WLWE01001205.1_pt1 | contig 19946 bp, 30 predicted proteins | sample 6718301 | NCBI WGS metagenome assembly WLWE01 (sample SAMN12718691, study PRJNA515312) | sponge metagenome | isolation source: marine sponge | host: Mycale hentscheli | place: New Zealand: South Island, Marlborough, Capsize Point | collected 2003-05-01 | reverse complement strand
AACCAAGAGGGATCTAGAACAAATCTATCGTTATCAACAAGACTTCACTACAGCATTACAGAAAGAGGACAGCAAGGCTATCCAAGATATGTCTTTTAAATATGATATCGATGACAAAAAACTCAATAAATTTATTGACAGATTTGGTCAATCCATCAGAGGTAATGATGAATTAGTAGAAAAATTTAAAATGTCCGGGCTAACACCCGAGAGAATGGGAGAAACATATGGAGGAGATCTTGGGCCGGAAGCAGCAGAATTTAGAGTTGAGGGTGCACCAGACGGAGTATATGATTTTGATAAAATGAAGGAAAAGAATAAAGAACTTTTCAATAAAGCTTTAATTAATAGAGGTAGAGAGGCACTAAGAACTTATCTCAAACAGGGTGGAGCTGATGCATATGCTCAACACGAAGGCCTTCGATCGATTGGCGATATGGATTTAGAGCACATCAGAGCATTACAATCACAACAACCTGATGGTAATGGCTACGACCACCCTGACAATTGGGTTTGGGCTAGTGGCCCAATGAATAGATTACGAGGGAACAAACCATTGACTAGGGCTGCAAAGAAATTTGATGCAGGTAAAGAAGTTAAATCGTATGATAAAGGTTCAGTTCTCAAGAGCTACAATGACCACATAAAGTCAGCTATTGGAGAAAGACCTAAAGGTAGAGGGACAAAAGATGCACAAGCAGAATGGGATGAGCTTAAAGCGATGATTGATGATGACCTAGGGGGAAAACCAACATCAGCAGGTGGTAGTGGTCCTTTTGCAGCTCCAGCTACTATTGCTCGTACACCAGAAGAGAGAAAGACAGAAATCAAAAGACTAGTTGATCTTGGTTTTCCCAAGAAAGCTGCGGAGGGCATTGTGGCTAAAGTTGAATCAGAACAAGATATAGAAACAAGGGTAAACGCCCCTGGAGTCGTAGGACAAGAAACAAGGACAGGGGGTAAACCATTGGCTGCTGGTGAGGAGGATTATGAGCAAGATACTAAAACAGAATTCAGAGATGAGACTATGTATCAGAAGGGACTTTTTAAATTAGGGCAGCTGCCCGAATTTGAAGGTAAAACTGATGATGTAATCAGAAACTCTGATGAGGGTAGAAATTTACTAGGAGCCATTAAAGGAATGGGACCTGCTGCTATTCCTAAGGGTAAAGACAAACCTATTGTAACAATTGATGATGACGACATCTAAATACAACTAAAACGATGAACTTTAGAGATTTCCTTCTAGAAGCAGAATATCACATTGATCAAGCTCATAATAAAATGAAGGAGATTGATGCTGAAGACCCTAAAGGTACGGATAGAGGAGCACAGCGTGCTAAGAAAGCATGGAAAAGATTAGCAGATAGAGAATCTCAAATTCCTAAGTCAAAAGAACAAGCAAAGCTGTACTCTAAAGGTGAAAGGGCACTCAAGAGTGTACAAGGTGAAAAGAAACAAAAACCAGGTAAAGAGGCCCACAAATTAGCTGGAGCGGCAAGACATCTGAAAGGTAAGTATGGTCCTAAGTTTGGCCAAAATCCTGAAGTCAAAAGGAATACAGACAGGACGATGAACAAAATGCTCAAGGATACATCCCGCTTAGATAATGATTAATAAATATTAAGAGCACTTGACAAGTGCCAACATACCTGTTATAATAAAACTAAGATCAAGGGAAGCTCCCACCAATGAAAGAATTTTCGTCGTTCCTCTCCGAAGCCGCTGCGGTGCCAGGTCCAAAACGGATGTCCGACAGCCTAGTGACCGTGTTTGGCCGTCACCAGCCCCCTCACCTGGGCCATGGTCTTGTCCTCAAGCTGGCTGACAGGTTGGCTCGTAACATTGGCCCTACCAAGCGCGTGGCTGAAGCCGATGAGTCCATGCTGCCAGAGCAAGGTGCTGACCAGCAGTTCTACACTTCCCGTTCACTCGATTCTAAAAAGAACCCATTACCTTTCCAACTGAAGCTCAAGTTCCTTCAGATGATGTTCCCTGAGCATAAAGACAAGTGGGACAGTGACGAAAATGTCCGTACAATTCTGGATGCTGCAACTAAAGCACACGAGCGTGGCTATAAAGATTTTCACTTTGTTGGTGGTGAAGACCGTCGTCAAGGCATGGAAGATTTGCTCCGCCGTTACAATGGTAATCTATATGAATTCGATAATATTTACTCGCACTCTGCTGGTGAGCGTGACGAGAACAGCGAAGACCCCATCGCTCAACTGTCTGCCTCAAAACTACGCAGCTTAGCTGACAAAGGTGACTTCGAAAAGTTTTCTGAGGGTGTACCCACTAACAAAAGTTTCAATGGTAGTGCAGTCAAAGAATTGTTTGATTCCCTTCAGATGTATATGGAAGGTGATGCCCCCAGGGTAAATGAGAACACTAGGGAGTTGTATCGTCTTGGACACATCTTTAATGAAGGTGACATCATTACATCAGACATCTCTGGACTTACTGGTCAAATTCATCGTCGTGGTGCAAATCACCTCATTTGTGTCACCGAAGACGAGATTATGTTCAAATGCTTCATTGATGAAGTTAGTATAAATAATTGAAAAAGGGCAGATGAATTTCAGTAAATTAGGACTGGGACGACAGCTCGCTGAGAATGTTGATCCATTAGAAGTAGCACAAGGCACAAGAGATAATGCACTGACTGGTGGAGAGAGACAACATCAGGGCACAGCTAATTTAAAGCAGAAGCAACGACAGCAGCTCTCTTTAAATAAGAAACCAACAAAATCCGATGTAACCTATGCTACAGAGGGTAAGACACCAATGAATGCATCTGCTTACTCTAAAGGCAGAAGAAAAGCAGAGATCTATAAACTGAGATACCGCATGGGATCCAATTGGAGAAGCGAACTTAAAAAAGATAAAGATAAAAAAGGCAAAGGAAAAGATGATGATGATAAAAAGAAGAAAACAAAAACTCCTGCAAGTGTGCTATATGGTCGTAAGCCAACAAAAGATGACAGGGTTACTAGGAATATAGCTAGAACCACGGTTCAGACCCGTCTTGCTCTAGGTGAGGCCATTGAAGATAATGATCAGGCAATGCATCCCTTTGTAGATGTTATGCCACCAACAGTCAAGCGTGAGAAGCTAATGCTCGGTCAAGGATTGAAGTCAGCCAAGGATAAGAAAAAGAACCTTGAGCCTTCTGCTCCACAAGCCGAATCAATCAGCTTTGAGGCTGCTCTACAAGACTTAATGGAAGTAACTGGTTTGGTTGATAAATCTAAACCTGTAGCAGGAACCAGGTATAATAGACCCTACAGAACACCTGTAGGAGAGGTTAAAGCTATGAAAAAAGCTCAGGTAAAAGGCAATGCGACAGATACTTAAAGAGCTTAAGCTCACCCTAAAAACCAGTGAGACACTGAATCCCGAGTTATGGAATGACGAAAAACTAGACCCGGAGGTCTGGCGCACCCTAAATAAGATCAGTAAAGAATGGGCAGACTTTGCTAACATTCCCCAATCCGCTATCCGTGACGTGATACTGACTGGTGGGAATGCCAATTATAATTACACAAAACACTCAGACATCGATCTTCATCTTGTAGTCGATAAAGAAAAGATAGATTGTCAGGGTTTGTTAGACGATTATTTACAATCAAAGAAACAACTTTGGGCTTTAACTCATGACATCACAGTCAAAGGGCAGCCTGTCGAACTTTATGCACAAGATTTTAGAGATCCCTTCCGAAAAGGTCAGGGAATCTATTCTCTCAAGTCTAGTCGATGGCTGCAACAACCAACAAAATATACAATCAACCAATCTCATCCAGAGGTGGTACGAAAGGTAAAAGATTATATGGACATCATTGATAATCTGATCGATTCGAAGTCAGATGACATTGATGCATTTAAGAAACTCAAAAACCGACTTAAAGGTATGAGGGCAGGCGCTATTGAAAAAGGAGGTGAGTCTGCCCCCGAAAACCTCGTGTTTAAAGAACTACGCAATAGGGGATACTTGGACAAGATGAGTAAGTATGTTCGTAACCTAGAAGACGAAAGTTTGTCGCTGTCATAAATAAAAATAAAGTATCAGAACAATGGCTGAACAAGATTTGTATAAAAGTCTGATTGATGCATACGCATCAATCTATAATGAAGACTATGAGTCCACTAAAAAGAAGGAAGTTTTAAACGCACTCAACAAAAAGAAAGGCGACTTTACTAAAAGATATGGTAAAGATGGTCCTGATGTAATGCATGCTGTAGCATCAAAGACAGCTAAGGATAAAGGAGATACTTCAAAATCTGATGACAAATATGCTTATGAGCATACCAATTGGTTGGGCCAAAATGGACTCTCTAGAGAATCCATGGCATCTTTAGGAGATGCATACAGCTCGATGTATGAAGATTTAGATCAAGCTAAAAAGAATGTCGGTGCCGACTCTTGTTGGGATGGCTATAAGGCAAAGGGAACTAAGAAGAAAGGCGGAAAAGATGTTCCTAATTGTGTAAAAGAGGAAGAGTCACTACCTGAAGAGTATAGGGTTTCTGAAGAGAACCATGTTGCTATCATGGAAGGCAAGAAGAAGTGTAAGGATGGGTATAAGTACGATTCTGATAAAAAGAAATGCGTTAAGAAAGACAAAAAATCAAGTTCTAATACCACTATCATCGTAGGTAGAGGATATGGTTATGGTGGCCATCACGACCACGATGACGATAAAGAGACCGATTCTAATGGTGGAGACGGCGGCGGTGATGGCGGTGGAGATGGCGGTGGAGATGGTGGTGGCGGCGGCGGAGAGTGATAAATACAAGAAACCAATAAGAAATTATAACCATGCCACAAAGAAGTAATCGTAAAGGAGATCTAGGATACACTCTTCCTATCTCTGATGTTGTGGATCAAGATAATATCTACTTCACAGAAGAGGGTTGGGTGTATCGCCATTTCAAAGGCGATCCATCACTTGACGATACACGATATTGGGATGAAATATTGGTTGCTGGTGCTGTTGATATATCAGATCCTGATAATCAACCTGTAGTTCCAACAGTGAGTGCTGATCCTAGAGTCAATTTGGGTCAGAAAGAATCTCCACTGAAAACTGGAGAAATAGACTTTGAGTCAGTTTTCGGAGATGATGGCACCAGAGTTCTCATCAAAGTGACAGATGAAAAATTCGATGTCGCTTATTCACACAATTATGGTAATGATGGTAATGATGGTAATGATGGTAATGATGGTAATGATGGTACGCCACCACCGCCAGCAGATGACTTACTTCTTGGTAGTGTAACCCTTAGTCAAACTACAAGTGGAAGTGTACTTGTAGGTGATACCAGAACATATGAGGCAGAGTTGAGTGGTGGTAATGTAGATACAAGCACTTTATCAGGTGTACTCACCATCGAGCCAGGAGTTAGTGGCACAGACTGGATAATTAATGAGGCTGAAGTTGAGTATCTGAAAGAAGGAACTTATACACTGACTGTAGAAGTACAAACAACAGAAACTGTTGTTGATAATAACCCCACCAGTGCCACCCTACAAGTTATCGTAGAACCCCTACCAATTCATTCACTTGGCACTGTAGGTATCACTCCCAAAACTTCAGATATTGATGAAGGTGAGTCTGTAACATTCTCTTATGTGCATGAAAATTCAACAGTTACTGACACCCCCAATAAGGTGTTAATTGTTGAGTCTGATGGAAATGACTACACAATCAATGATGATACTGTAACATTTGGAGTAGGTGATAAGTCTGCAGAATCGTACACAGTGAAGTGGGAGTTCTCATCCACTGATCCATATGTAGATACAACCCCAATTTACAGTGACGAAGCAACTGTATCAGTTAGTGAGATTTCATCCGGTGATTCAGATGTAGATATCAAAACTATCGAAAAGAATCCTAACAATGTCGGTGACGATACATTCTGTCCTTCTCAATACAATTCAGCAAGTAATTACAATGAGTGGATTGGCAACTGCAGGAGCCTTAGAATGACAAGATTTAAAGGTAAGAGTATTGATCAGATACAGGCGCCTGAGGGTTCCACCCTTACTTTTAAGAAGGAAGATGGCACCACTATTTGTGTACTTACACTTATCGGTAAAACATTTGCAAACCCTGGTTTTGAAGTAAACAAAGATCTAACAGATCAAATCATTGCAGGTGGCAAATGGCCCCTAAACACTGACATTTATATCACCTCAGACGGTATCAGTTAAAAAATGTAGTGTTGTTAGTGTTCTATAAATAAAAGAAACCAATAAGAAATTAAAACCATGCCACAAAGAGTAAATTCAAAGAGTGATATCGGCACAAGTAAAATTGCCAGTGACTCTTATGATACTAATAATATCTTCCTGACCGATCAAGGTTGGGTCTATCGTCACTGGAAGGGAGACCCCGCAACTACTGATAGATACTGGGATGAAATTATTGTTGCTGGTCAAGTAATTAATCCTGCAGGTACCGATGACAATGGTCTTCCCGTAGACAATGGAAAAGTTCAAGTAACAGAATATACAGATCTTAGTGGCAATCCTTCCGGTAGTCAGAAGTACCCCCCTACTGGTCTCACTTCTGGTTATGAACCAACTCCTGGTACTGATCCAGGTACCCCTGATGGACAGTTTGACATCGCTTATGCTGGTGACATTCACAAAGAAGCAGATGATGCTGGTGTAATAACAGAATTTGTTCCCGAAACGGCCCACTTTGATGCTGACGGCAATAACCTAATTGCTAAGACACAGGCTGACATAGTTGCAGATGACCCAACCAAGAGAAATGCCGGTTCATCTGCATATACTCAGTTCCCAGAAGATACGACATCTGCAGGTGATTCAGGTGATTCAGGTGATTCAGGTGATTCGAGTGATTCGAGTGACGATGGAAACAATGGCGGTGGTTCTACACCAGCACCATCTGATGTAACTCTGGTATTCACTGGAGCTGATGGTACATCCTCCTATACTTCAGCAGGTGGAGCTAATGCATCTGTTTCTATTGAAGTTGGTGGAACACTCACCATCACCAATAACACTGGCGGACATCCCGTTGATGTGAGAGTTGCTGATGGTGGAGCCACAGTCTCTACTGGAACCCTTACAGGAGCTCCTGCTGGTCCTGGTGAATCACTCACTTGGGACACCACTGGCGTAACTGCTGGCACTTATTATTATCAGTGTACTGCACATGCCACGATGATTGGCCAGATTATTGTAACCTGATAGAATGAAATTTGATGAACTGAATAAGGATAATTTCCTACTATTTGCCATTAAACATTATGAAAACCCAAACACTTCTACACAAGATGAGTTTGAGGAAGATCTAAAACGATTCAAATATGTTAAGAGATGGCTGAAGAAATACCACGAGAGTGGTGAAATGAACAGCCATCTTTTATTGAATCACATTATTATTATTTTCAACTGTTGGAATGATGCTGTTGTTCCAATGATGTTTTATAAGATTGAGTCCAAGTACTGGACTTATCTAAAATCATTCTTTATCTATCTCAATCGATTACCTGAGTATCCACATACTGGTATTCATGAACTTGACTATGATGTTAAGATACTAGAGACGCTTAGGGGCTTATAAGCCATCTTTGTGTTGACACTACAAGTATAACAATTATCACAAGGTTTGTTAAATGGCACTATCAATTGAAGAGAGAAGACTAAAAATTATAGAGGACGTTTGTGCCACTTGTGGCGATGGCGGTGGAGGAGATGGAGGTGGAGAATCCTCTGGTGCTAGTGAAGACAATGAGTCAGGTGATTATATGAAACTGATGAAAGGTCTCAAGATGCTTGATAAGAAGAAGAAAGTGGCACCTAAATAATGGAAATCTTTGTTGCCATTTTAGGGCCCCTGTTTGGTGGTGCCATTAGTTTAGTTGTGTGGCAGGCAAAACAAAACTCCGATAGTATTCATAATAGTCTTGGTGAACTACACTCTTGTGTCCATGATATGGATAAGAAGATTGATATTATGTCAGTAGATAATGTAAAGAACTTTGCAACCAAGCAAGAATTGATTCAACATGAAGAAAGAGAAGAGAATAGAGATGAGAAAATAAGAGAAGAGATAAAAGAAATCAGAAGTGATATCAAAGAAATCAAAGAAACCCAGTGGAAGATGATTATTGATAAAAACAAGAGTATCTGATACAATAAGGGAGTAAAACCTTTCTTGTATGTACATTGAAATAAAGTATCTAAACCTTATCTCGCCAAGGTTAGAGAAGTTCAAACAGAAGAAGGACTACCTCTGGAACTTTAGGTGTTTCATATGTGGTGACTCACAGAGAAACAGAAACAAGGTAAGAGGGTTTGTCTTCCAGGTGAAGGGAAACCTTCTTTATAAATGCCACAATTGTGGTTATAGTGTTCCTTTGCCTAAACTCATTGAACTATTAGACCCTGTGTTGTATAAAGAATACAGGTTAGAAAAGTTTAAAGACTCTAACAAACCAAGAGTTGATACACGCAAAGTGAATAGGGTTATTTCTACCACTCCAGTGTTCAAAAAGAACATTTTATCTGAACTCACGCCACTGGATAACCTAAATAATTCACACCCGGCAAAAGAGTATATACTCAACCGGCAGTTACCCACACAGGCTCTGTATTTTACAGAGAAATTTAAAGAGTGGACGAACTCTGTCAAGCCTGATACATTCCATGAAATCAAACAAGATGAGTCGAGGATTATTATCCCCTTCATCGATAAAGAGGGAGTTGTATTTGGTTTCCAAGGGCGTTCCCTTCATAATACTGGTCTGCGTTATATTACTATCCTCCTCCAAGAGGACAGACCCAAAATCTTTGGAATGGACAAAGTTGACTTCGATTTACCCATCTACATCACAGAAGGACCCTTCGACTCGCTTCTTTTGGAAAATGCAGTTGCTATGGCAGGAGCAGATATTTCCAATAGTAGGGATTGCCTGGGTACTAATGTTGTTTATGTTTATGATAACGAACCTCGGAATGCTCAAATCACCTCCAGGATCGAACGACACATTAAGGCAGGAGACAGAGTTGTCATCTGGCCTCATGGAATTAAAGAGAAGGACATCAATGACATGATCCTTAGTGGACATCCTGTCCAACAAATCGTGCAAGATTGCACACACTCTGGGCTTACAGCAACTCTCAAACTAAACGATTGGCGAAAATGACAACAGCAACTAAGGAACAGATCTTTGTAAAGAAGAGGAATGGAAGAGAAACTGAACTACTGGATCTGAATAAGATCCACGTGATGGTTGAGGAGGCTTGTAAGGGACTCTCAGGAGTGTCTTATTCACAGGTGGAGATGAATTCACATCTGTCATTTTATGATGGTATTACATCAGCAGACATTCAGGAGACACTGATTCGTTCTGCCTCTGACTTGATTTCACTAGAGAACCCAAACTATCAATTTGTAGCTGCTCGTCTTCTTCTCTTCTCACTACGCAAAAGCATCTTCCAAAAGATGTATGAGTGTTGGGATCTTGGAACACAGATTGAATATGGAATCAAGGCAGGTGTTTATGATCCTGCCATCACTGAGTACTACACTGCAGAAGAGATTCAGGAACTCAGTGACTACATTGATCATGAACGTGACCTGAAGTTCACCTACGCTGGTCTGAGACAAGTTTATGACAAGTACCTGGTCCAAGACAGGTCATCTGGGAAAATCTTTGAGACTCCCCAGTTCATGTATATGTTGATTGCTGCCACTATTTTTCATGGTTACCCTAAAGAGACCCGTCTCTCGTTCGTCAAAAAGTATTATGATGCGACTTCGAGGCATTTCATTAACATCCCGACGCCTATTATGGCGGGTGTTAGAACCCCTATTCGTCAGTATGCTTCTTGTGTTCTCGTTGAGTCTGACGACTCTCTTGATAGTATCTTTGCCTCTGATATGGCTATTGGGTATTATACGAGTCAACGTGCGGGGATTGGTATCAATGCTGGTCGGATACGGTCTCTGGGGTCTCGGATACGTGATGGTGAGGTTAAACATACAGGTGTCATCCCGTTCCTTAAGAAGTTTGAGGCCACTGTTCGCTGCTGTACTCAAAATGGAGTACGAGGGGGTTCAGCGACGGTTCACTTCCCAATTTGGCACAAGGAAATCGAAGACATCCTTGTTCTCAAGAATAACAAGGGAACAGACGACAACAGAGTCAGAAAACTAGATTACAGTATCCAGATCTCAAAAATCTTTTATGAAAGATTCATCGTTGATAAAAACATTAGTCTCTTCTCTCCTCATGATGTTCCCGGTCTTTATGATGCCTTTGGTAGTGATGGTTTCGATAAATTATATGTCAAATATGAGGACGATGAGTCCGTGCCTCGCACCACCATTGGAGCTAGGGAATTGTTCCTCTCCCTTGTAAAGGAAAGAGCAGAAACAGGTAGAATCTATGTGATGAACATTGATCATTGTAATACTCACTCATCTTTCAATGTTCCAGTTCAAATGTCTAACCTCTGTCAGGAGATCACACTCCCAACCAGAGCACTAAACCACATAGATGATCAGAATGGTGAGATTTCACTTTGTATTCTATCAGCTATCAATGTAGGTAAGTTGAGTAATACTGAACAGTTAGAACCACTTTGTGAGATTGCAGTCAGAGCTTTAGATGAACTGATTGATTATCAGGGCTATCCTGTCAAGTGTGCTGAAAGAGCAACTAAAGCCAGAAGATCACTGGGTATTGGGTTTATTGGTTTGGCTCACTACCTAGCAAAGAATGGTGAACACTACGATGATAGAGGTGCACTTCAACTGGTTCACGATTTATCTGAGTCCTTCCAATACTACCTTCTTAAGGCTTCCTGTAAGTTAGCAGAAGAGAAGGGGGCGTGTGATGATTACATTGAAACCAAGTATTACGATGGATTCCTTCCCATCGACCACTACAAGCAAGAGGTTGATGATTTGGTTAAACCCATCTATCATCACGACTGGACTGAGTTGGGACAACTCATCAAGAAACACGGACTAAGGAACTCCACACTAACTGCACAGATGCCCTCTGAATCCTCCTCAGTGGTGTGTAACGCAACAAATGGTGTGGAACCACCTAGAGACTATTTGTCCATCAAGAAGTCCAAGAAAGGAACCCTTAAACAGATAGTTCCCTCTTACACCACCCTTCGTAATAACTACACCCTGTTGTGGGACCTGAAGGATATGAGTGGTTATCTGAACATTATGGCAGTTATCCAGAAGTTCTTTGACCAGTCCATCTCTACCAACACTTCCTACAACCCTCAACACTTCCCTAACCAGGAAGTTCCAGCATCAGTTCTTATTGGAGACATCCTCAAGTCTTATCAGTTAGGTCTAAAGACTCTTTACTATCAGAACACTTATGATGGTAAAGGCGAAGAAGAAATTGAAATCAATGATCTTCACGCAGAACCCTCACAAGTGGGTGGACTTACAGCTTCAGATCTGTTAGAATCAGATGAGGATTGTGACTCTTGCTCCATCTAGTGGTTCTTATTAATCACTCTCCTTTATTATATTAAATAAAACACCACTAGAACCAATTATGTCGATCGAAGGAATGACAGTTTTTAACTCAAACCAGGTAAACTCCATTGAACAACCAATGTTCTTTGGACAACCCCTGGGGGTGCAACAGTACACATCATTTAAGTATCCAGTATTTGATAAACTGACTCAAACTCAACTAGGATTCTTCTGGAAACCTGATGAAGTATCACTACAAAAAGACCGTTCAGACTATCAAACTCTTAGACCTGAACAGAAACACATCTTTACATCTAACCTTAAGTACCAGGTCATGCTTGACTCTGTACAAGGCCGTGGTCCTGGGTTGGCTTTCATTCCTTATTGTTCTTTACCTGAACTTGAATCTGCGATGACAGTATGGGAGATGATGGAGATGATTCACTCCAGATCTTACACCCATATTATCAAGAACCTTTACAGTGATCCTGAAGAGGTGTTTGGGACTATTCTGTCTGATGAAAAGATTCTGTCTCGTGCCAAGTCAGTAACTGAGTCTTATGATGACTTTATTGAAAGTGCACGTCAGTATGGATCAGGTGACTGGAGAATGGCACTAGAAGGTGCAGGTAACTTCAGAGAGGAAAGGTATGAACTGAAACGCAAACTCTTCAGGGCAATGATGAATGTTAACATCCTTGAGGGTGTTAGGTTCTATGTGTCGTTTGCTTGTACTTTTGCCTTTGGTGAACTGAAGGTAATGGAGGGTTCAGCTAAAATCATCTCCCTGGTGGCAAGAGATGAGAACCAACACTTGGTTCTTACTCAAAACATCATCAACAAGTGGAGAGAGGGTGATGACCCTGATATGAAGAAGATTTACAATGAGGAGATTGAAAATTCTCGTAAGATGTTTGAAAGAACAGTGGATGAAGAGAAAGCCTGGGCTAAGTATCTGTTCAAAGATGGTTCAATGATTGGACTGTCTGAACAACTCCTAGCTAAGTATGTGGAGTGGATTTGTAACAGAAGAATGAAGGCTATTGGTCTTAAACCTCTTTATGATGTTCCATCTACACACAACCCACTTCCCTGGACTGAACACTGGATTAAATCCAAAGGGGTCCAGGTTGCACCCCAGGAGACAGAAGTGGAGAGTTACATCATTGGTGGAATCAACCAAGACATTAAAGAAAACGCATTTTCTGGATTTAAATTATGAGACCTGAACCTCCTTACGATTCATCTAATAAGAGCAAGTTCCAAAAATTTGCTGAGCAAAGAATGGCATTGATTCAATCTGGAGCAAAAACTGCTAAACAGATTGCAAGAAAACCTGGGATGGCTGATGAAAAAACAGTCAATGAAAGGAGAAACATTTGCAGTGAATGTGAGTACCTAGACAAAGAGAGGAATAGGTGTAAGAAATGTGGATGTATGCTAAAAGCAAAAACTGCTTTCAAGGGCACAAGTTGTCCAATTGGTAAGTGGTGATACACACACATTTAACTAAATACACTTGACTATGTTATAATAGTCAAACGTTCATCAGGTAACCCCTGACGCAAGTAGCCAACGCGGAACGAGGCCGTTCATCTTATGCAATACCTAATTCTTGCAGTGTTACTACTAGTAACAGGTGAAGACAAGGTTAACGCTAAACCTTCACCTAGTCTGAGTTGTCAATCTGTTCAAGAAATTGCTGCAACTGTTCTTGATGCACCTGGTCTAACCACAAAGCAAAAGAACAGCATCATAGGTAGACTCTACGGAAGACACCTTGCTAGTTGTAGTGAATTTGTAGAAGACGCAAACGTTGACGAAGGAACGGGTTAATCACCCAACCGGAGTAAACACATGGCAAAAGTCACTTATCGTGGTGTCTCTTATGACACTAATGATACCAAGTCAACCAAGACTTACACAGCAACGGAAACCTATCGTGGTGTCCAACACACTGAGAAAGTGGAGGTGGCAAAGTGAACGTACTTAAACTGATTAGAGATAAGAAGGTTAAGGAACAAAAGTTAAAGGAAGCACAGTTAAATATGGCAGTGAGACATACCTGTTATACTGTTAGTAAGTAATTAATGGGAGGGAAACCTCCCTTTTTTAGTGCCAAAAAATAAATAACTGGGTAATGTAGATTTTACTATGACTGAAGAAATCAAAGAGGAATCACCACCCAAAAAGAAAGGAATTTTCGGTAAACTTAAGGAATCAGTGGATGATCGTGAAGAACAACTTGCAATTCTCTCTACTTTTGTCCGCCTTGGTATCCTTGTATGGTCTGGTAGTATTCTTACCCTGGCATACATCAAACTACCACCAGCATTGGGAATCCCCGAACAGAAACTAGATCCAACTTTTATTGCCTCAGTATTCACTGGAGTTTTGGCAACCTTTGGTGTCCAGACGGCAAAGAAAAACGGTGATAAGGGTGGAGGTGGCACCCCATCTCAAATTATCCACGTTCAACAGGCACCATTAAAAATTACAACAGACGCTCCTCCAGTTAAATCAACTTTAGAGTGAGAACTTAGCTGAAAGTTTCTTTATCATAGATTTGGATGGGCAGAAGAGTTTGCTGAACTTTTTCTGTCCATCTTTTGTCATGCGTTCTTTTAGTGCGTCATCAAGTATAATTTTATTATCAATATCATACAAGGGATTATCATCAAGTTGATCCCTCAGATAATGTTCTGCATTATCAACTTCTGCAATAAACTTGATTTCTTTAGATGAATATTCAAGTATTGTAACTTTATCTTCATTCTTTATGAAGTGTAGTATAACTTTGCCAGGTTTCTTCTTCTTCTTCTTCTTTTTGTCCTGTGTAAGTTTCTTCATTACTGGATCCAACTTCTGAAACAAACTCCTTAGTAAGAGAGTGGAGGCCATTGTGGTTGCTACAGCAACTGCTGCTGTACTGCCAGTAGTAATAAGTGTTGCGGCATCAGGAACTGGAATGTCTCTTCCTAAGATAGGCACAGTTTCTGGTAATAATCTGGATCTTTCTGGTTTATCTGTGGTTGCTGCTGGTTTAGGGGGTGATACTGCACCTTCAAACTCTTGTCTTGTTGGTGCATCCAGTGTTGGGTACTCAATAATTGGTGTAGGAACATCAATTACAGGAACTTGTAGGGTGTCAGTTACTGGTGGTGCAACCTGACGAATCACTGGAGGTTCAATGTCCCTAATGATTGGTGCAGGGATGTTTAGTCTTGGAATAGTTCGTATGGGCACTAAACTCTCACCAAACTCTAAGGTTATTATAAATACTTATAATACTATTCAAAACTATGAAGAAACTTGCCTTTATTGTGGCACCTTTCTTTGTTATGAGTTCCGTGAGTGCTGGCGAAATAACATCAAGAATTACAGATTCCATTCAACTTACTGTTGATGGTCCCACAGTTCAATCTACACGAATGGGATCATCTTATTCAGTTAGTGGTAATAATGTAAGTGTTACAACCCTTGGAGGGTTACACGGTGGCACAGCCACAGCACCTCCTACACTTGGTACCAGTTCTTATGACATCAACACGGATGGCCAAGCATTCACCTTTAGTGAAAGTGCAATGATCGGTGACACAGTTGTCACATCACAAAGTGCCCTCACATCAGGTGGAAGAATAGACACCCCTAATATCTATGGAAATACGACAACGTACACTGGTGGTACTGCTGGAACTCTTGCCGGTACTCTTAGTCCTACTGGTGTCGGTACAATCACTGCTGGTGGTTCTGGTAGTACAGTCATTGGCCAACGCACTGTCGAACTCTCAGTCTTCGAATGAAGTACTTGTTGTTCCTGATGCTGATGGGAACAACAGCCCAAGCAGCCAGCGTAGTCCCTAACTTCACCAGTGGTACTGTTACTTCTGAGACCACCAGTAGAACTGAAGTAACAGAAATCATCAATGTGGTTGAGTATTCAAACAGTACTTCTTACACTGTTTCTGGGACAAACATAAACATTCCAAGTAACCCTGTTCCAGGAGCAAATTATACTCAGATTGTACCAGGTCAAACATTTCAGTTCTCTGAAACATTGATGACTCCAGGGATTGCTAGCGAAACTTACATTGAAAGGACCACTGTCATTGACAGCACCACAAACTCTATTAGTGTATTCACCCAATGAAAAGAATTTCTTTATTATGTTCTTTGTTACTATGTGCTCCTGCATACGCTAATGCACCACAGAACACTAATATTGCTGGCCCCACCGCTAGTGCTACAGGTAATGTAACTAACCAGGCAGTTCAGGTATTACAGGGTCCCTACCCTTCTAATAGTTTTGGTTCTGGTACAGTATGCACTGGGCCTGCACTTACCATTGCTCCTTTCTTGGTTGGAAGTCTCAATGGAAATGCTGACCCTGTAACCTATCAGACACATAATGGTAATGCTGGTATTTCTTTAGGAATATCAATGCCATTAGATGGATCTCTTACTGAGATATGTAAGGCAAGGGCAAGAGTAGAGATTGCTAGACAACAGGCAGAAGCAGATAAAGCCAGACTAGATTTTGAACTTGTGAGGGCCATCAAGTGTGGTGAGATGATGCAAAGAGGAATAAGGTTTCATCCTTCCTCACCTTATGCTTCTGTATGTAGTGATATCGTAGTGGTATCTGTTCCTACTAACGATCAAAATTCAACAAATAAATAAAGTTGTGTTACAATGATAAAGTATTTGTTATGACTGCCAACACACCACGCTCTCGCAAGAGCAAAGGGGCAAAATTTCAGAATGAAATAAGAGACCTAATTCTGGAAAAGTTCAGTGACAAACTGGAACCAGATGATGTAAAAACTGCTGTGATGGGAGAAAGTGGAATTGACATTAAACTTTCACCAGCAGCACAACGTCTCTTTCCTTTCGCGTGTGAGGCAAAACGCACTGAAAAAATGTCTGTTCCTGCTTGGTGGGAACAGGCAAAGGCAAACTCAACTGACAAACTCAAACCACTTATCGTGACCAAACAAAACAGAAAGGAAGCATTAGTAATCCTTTCACTTACCGACTTTTTAGAACTATTATGAATTACCAGAAAAGAATCGCCGCTCTTATGAGTGCAACCCTTCTTTTCTCATTGCCTGGTTCCTCGTCCCAAAGTCTTGACGAGGCCCTGAATGCTGTTACGGCAGCCCCTGAGATTGAAGAAACAACCACAGAAGAAGTAACAGAACCCAAAGTGGTTAGTAAAGTTTGGAAAGGTAAGAACTTTACTGAACGAGAACAGGAAGTTCTTAAGTTTCTTCAAGAAAGAGGAATCACTGATAGAGCAGCACTTGCAACAATCTTAGGAAACATCAAACAGGAGTCAAGATTTGACACCATCATTTGCGAAGGTGGTAGACGCACTGGCTACCATAATTGCCACTCTGGCGGTTTTGGTCTTATTCAGTGGACCACCCACGGAAGGTATAACGGACTTGGAAACTTCTCAACCAAATATGGACTCGACCCCAACTCACTTGAGACACAACTAAGGTGGATGGTCAATGAAAGAGAGTGGAGAGAGGTTGAACACCACTGGAAGACCCCTGGTAAGTCCATTGGTGGTTATATGAACGCAGCTTATAGATGGTTAGGGTGGGGAATTCACGGAGCAAGGACATCATATGCACATCAATACTATAATGCGTTATACTTAGGATAATAAATACTTGTATCTACCACATAGTAGAATATGGAAAACAAATCTTGCCTTAAATGTGGAGCCACCTGGATGGATTCCCAGTTATACTGGGCCACTGGAGCCAAAGGCACAAACGAAGACCTCGCTGGTCTAGTGTGTAACCAGGTGGATGACCCTGGTAAATGTATCAATCCATCAAGAGGTAGTGACACAGGACAGACCTGGGAGTATAGGAGAGGTTATGTTGATGGGGCCCTCAGTGAGGCACTAAAAAATGCAACCCTTGACGACTAGGTCGTCACCTGTTATAATGTAAGTGTCAGGAGGACAAATGGCAACTAAGACGTTCACAAAGATCGACAAAAAGGGTCACGAAGAGACCTGGACCTGGGACGAGACCCCAGAACTCCTTAAGTTCAAACAAGAACAGGAGAGACTGAGAGTTCAAGATGCATCTCTCAATTACGACACTCAAAGTAAGTAAAATCACTCACTTGACAATCATTTCCATCTGTGTTATGATTGTCAAGTCACCAAATTTATTATGGACATTAAATTGAACATCGAAAACATCACTCGCTCTGTTGTGGTGTTGGTAGTGGGTCTTCCACTCACACTCAGCCTCAGTAACCTCGCTTCTGTGACAGCAAACATCGCAGAGCGTTCAGGTTCCACTCCAACTTCAAGTGTAACAAACCAATTGAAAACTGACTTAGGTGAAGCGTGTATCCGTTACATGCTGGCTGAAGCTGATTCTAAGTTGGAACGTGAAGCAAAGAACGACATTGAGGAAGTGGTTGGTGGTCCTGTAAACCACACACAAACCTGTAAGTGGGTTCTCTGATACAATGACCACCTACAAAGACAAATCACCTGAAGAGAAAGCCAAGTTCAACGCCTATTGTATAGAGCGTTGGAGAAACCGAAAGGTAAAGGCAGTCCAATACTTGGGTGGTAAGTGTTATAATTGTGGGTATGATAAGTGTGTTTGGGCTCTTGAGTTTCATCATAGAGACCCAACCACTAAAGAGGCACATTGGACAAAGATGCGCCTCTGGAGTGAGTCTAGACTCTTCAAGGAACTAGATAAATGTGATCTTCTGTGTGCTAATTGTCACAGAGAAGTTCACCACTTGGTTCAGTAGCTCAGTGGAAGAGAGCAAGGTACTTCTAATGCCTCGGTCGGTGGTTCGAATCCACCCTGAATCGTATGACATCAATTCCATCAAAACTAGGACTCATTCTTATTGCAGTCTACTGGTCCGCAATGACTGGCCTCACCATTTACGCTCTAACAAATCCAACCAACATAAATACATCAGTTACCATAACAAGATGCAGAAAGTAATCAATTTTATGGCCCTTACCTCCTTCGCAGTAAGTGGAGTTGTGGTTGCCAGTGGTGTATATGTGTATGTTAATAAAGATTCAATCGTTGAAAACGTTAAATCACAAGTAATCAAAGCTGCCACTGAAGGTGTTGGTAGTGCAATGGGAGCTGAGTTGTCAGGACAACTCATGCCTGGTGTAGAAACACCATCTAGTGGTAGTCTACCTGTTCCAATTCCAGTAATGCCTTTTTAGTATGGATTATCAACCTGCAGATTTTTGTATTGTTTCTATAATTGAGACAGAAGAACCTGGAATGTATGACATTAACTTACAATCTAGATGGAGAGACAGTCCTAGTTATACAGTAAGTCAAGAAGTAATTGAGTTTGCTCTTGAAAGAGTTATTATGTGTCCTCCTGGATGGCCAAACCCTCCTGCAGAGTTAAGTAACTAAATAAAAACGACATTAGTGCCCTACCCACGCGAACTTTGGTTTGGGGCACACGCAATAAAAACACGAAGACTAGTCGAGTCTTCTATCATCCGTAGGTAAACTCTACGAGACAATCTATTAAAAAACAATGTTTAAATCTGTATTCGCAGCAACTGCTGCTCTCTCCATGTCCGCTGGCGCTGCCCTTGCAGGTCCTTACGTGAACGTAGAGACTAACGCTGGCTACACTGGCGAAGACTTCAATGGTTCTGTTACTGATCTTCACGTGGGTTACGAAGGTGACCTTGGTGACAGTGCAACCTACTACATCCAGGGTGGCCCTGCTATCGTGGCTGTTGATGGTGAAGAGAACGAGACTGAAATCAGCGGCAAAGCTGGTCTGGGTGTCGACGTGACCGAACAGGTCAACGTTTATGGTGAGCTTTCCTTCCTTACCGATGAGCAAGACTTTGGTGACAACCTTGGACTTGGCGTTAAGGCTGGTGTTAAGTACTCCTTCTGAGTTCTAAATACAACTGAATAACTTCCAGGAGGGTTTACACTCTCCTTTTTTTGTGCTATAATAATTGAAGTTAACAAAACTTATAAATAGTTATGTTAAAGTTTCAACACATAAGTGTTTTTACTTATACTCCCCTTAAACCGAGACCTATAGGGAGTCAAAACTACGTCTCTAATATCTTCCGCAAGGGTAGGAAGAAATAATACAGACACTCATTTCCCTCGTGAGTATACATACAACCCTTTTCAAATGGCCTCAACAACACTATCGCAACAGCAACAATCCAATGTCTGGGAACAGTTTTGTTCCTGGGTTACATCTACAAACAACCGTCTTTATGTCGGTTGGTTTGGTGTACTGATGATCCCTACACTGTTGGCAGCAACAGTATGTTTCATCATCGCCTTCGTAGGTGCACCACCCGTCGACATTGACGGCATTCGTGAGCCCGTAGCTGGTTCACTCATGTATGGCAACAACATCATCTCTGGTGCCGTTGTTCCTTCATCTAAC
>WLWE01001199.1_pt1 | contig 20004 bp, 16 predicted proteins | sample 6718301 | NCBI WGS metagenome assembly WLWE01 (sample SAMN12718691, study PRJNA515312) | sponge metagenome | isolation source: marine sponge | host: Mycale hentscheli | place: New Zealand: South Island, Marlborough, Capsize Point | collected 2003-05-01 | reverse complement strand
GCGCCGACCGCATCATCGAGAGCACTCGTCATCGCGTAGTAATCACGCTTGGTTTGGTTGGATTCGTTTGGGAACCGGTCCTGATATTTTTCTGTCGCTTCGATCGGTGTATGCACGGCGTTAAACGGGACGTATGCAAAAAATGGTTTCTTGTAATTCGCGTCAATGAAAGCAACGGTCTCTCTGGCAATTGCATCAGTCAGATACTCGGGTTCAATCAGTGGTGACGTGTCACGCATGATGGTGCTGTGAAATGGCTGTGTGTTTTTTGCAGGAAAAAACGAATGGGCTCCGGCAAGAAAACCGTAAAACTCATCAAAGCCACGAGCCTGCGGGTGAAACTGAGGCTGTGTGCCTAAATGCCACTTGCCAAACATTCCTGTGACATAGCCTGCCTGTTTTAGAACATCAGCCATCGTTACGACTGATGGATCAAGGCCACGGTGCAGGCGATGCGTAATTGCACCACCTGCAGTATTGAACTCAAACCCAAATCGTTGTTGGTATTGCCCCGACATGAGCCCGGCACGAGACGGGCTGCACGATGCTGCAGTCACATAGGCATTTGAAAAACGAACGCCTTGTTTACCAAGTGCATCTATGTTTGGCGTGGGGATTTTTTTAGACCCATACAGCGAGGTGTCTCCATACCCAAGGTCGTCTGCGAATAGCAATACAATATTCGGTGGACGTGTGTCGCCAGACGTTATGTCGGCGATGGTTGAAAGAAGTTTTCGTTTTGCAGCCTCATCCTCAGTGCTCGCTGGAAAGACTGGTCTGCCGGATGCCTCTTTAGCAAATTCAGCATCTTCGCGAGCGCGACGGCGTTGAATAAACGACTGAGCCTCTTTGCGGGATACAAATCCATTGGAGTTGGCATCCATACGTTGAAACAGTGTTTCATTTTTGACTTCTTCAGGACCGAGTCTGCCATCATTGTTCACGTCGGCCTTGGTAAATGCTGAGTCCTCGTTCGCTTTCGGTAGAGTTTCTGCTGCGATCGCTTGAAAGGAATATATGAGTAAGAGCACGAGCAGCAGACGCGTTGAGGTCGATAGTTCTTTCATGACAGAATTTCCTTTGCTGGTACTCATTTACTGGTGTCCATATGATTTGAAAGAAGATCTATAGAGTACCGCCTGCTTCTGTTCGTCGTGCACATCTTTTTGTGTGCTTCATAAAAAATTTATGTATGCACGTTCAACGAAATGTCTCCAGTGACATCGTCATTATGGCAACGTAAGCCGTCGCGAAGCATGTCCTGGGTGCTGGTCGCTCGTGGTCAATCGTGAGACGCATAGCTAGCGATTGGATTTATGATGCAAGCGGTGCAGACGCTGGGAGTATGAATCGAATTGCGTTGGGAATGACGCTGAATTCAAAAGTTTTCGAGGAGACCGGTTCGCCATCCAGGTTTACTTGAAACGGTGCGTCAAACTCCATCTTGAGTGACTCTGCCTGCATGTACGAAACGTATTGGTTGGTTTCATCGTCAAGGGTAAGGATTTCTCGAAGGACCTGGCCAAATGATTGCATGTCGACATCGTGCACAATAAGAAAGTCGAGTTTGCCATCGTTGAGACAGGCACGAGGGGCAACCTGCTGGCCTCCACCGCACTGACGTCCGTTGGCAGCTGTCATCACGAGGACGTCCCCTGACTCCGACGTTCCGTCGGGCAGTGTCACTCGGCCTGAATGTGGGGTTGCCTTGGCCGCTGTGACAACACCCATAAGTGAATAAGCCGCTCCGCCGAGTGCTTTTTTTAATTCAGGAGGTGTGTTCACAGTCACCTCAGCTCCGAAACCACCGCTTGCAACATTTATGAAAAACTGATCATTCGCGCGGCCAGCATCGATTAGTACTGATTTGCCAGACGCCGCCAGTTGCAAAGCCGCTAATGGATCACCAATGGGAATGCCACATCCGGCTGCAAAATCATTTGCTGTGCCGTACGGTACGACTGCGATCGCAGTGTCGATTTGTCCATGCTCACCTGCCGAGAGTACGCCTCCGGCAACTTCATTGACAGTTCCATCACCACCGCCAGCAATGACTACGTCAATCCCTTCTTGTGTTGCTTCTGCAGCGTATCGAGCAGCATCGCCACCTTCCCATGTGACTCGTACATCAAGTGGATGTCCGGCCTTTCGGATTTCTTTCACAGCGGACCGCAGCGCTGGGTCGCCAGCCGATTTTCCATTGATGATCAATCGCATGGAGCGAGGCGAATGAGAAGTCATAAGATACATTCTTTGTTGTGCTTGTTGCTGTACATCCAAATTCTATCAGACAACTGCCAGCATTGTGAGGAATCCAGTTCGATTTCCACCACCTGTCGGACGGAAACAAGTGCAGGTATCCAGAGGAAGCCAATTCAAGTAACCACTGAGAATCGATCCTGCTTGTGTCTCATTTCTGCGCCGCGGGTGAAGCTATCACGACCATTCCTAGGAGGGGAGATGCTCCTTCCACTTTGATGCGAATGTCCGCACCCTGCTCTGCTCCAAAGTTGGCATCGTTGATTCGGAAGCGATGTTCTTTCCAGAAAGGTTTGCCTTTCAGCTCAAAGGTCGAAGCTTTCCGAGAAACTGTCAAAAAAGTCTCTTGCAGCACATCGTCTGCATCCGCCAACGAAGGCTGCAAGGCTCTGACGAATGTCCGAATCGAATTCTCATGCCGCACAAACAGCAACTGTACCTCTTCGGTAGCACTGGGAGATCCGCGTTGGTCTTCTGGGGTACTCATTACAAGTAATGTCAGCGGGGGCGTAATTGTTTCCGAAAAAATAAGAAAACATCACGGGAATGCTCAGACCAAGAAGCAGCGTGCTCTTGGCGGGCAACTACGCGACTATTTCTTTCACTACATGCCCGTGGACATCGGTCAAACGCATGTCTCTGCCGCTAAAACGAAACGTGCTGCGTGTGTGGTCGACGCCCAATAGATGAAGCATTGTTGCGTGCAAGTCATGCATTTCAAGACGGTTTTCAACGGCGCGATACCCAAACTCATCTGTTGCTCCGTATATGATTCCTGGCTTCACACCACCGCCTGCCATCCAGACAGTAAATCCGTACTGATTATGGTCTCTGCCGTTGGCTCCTTGGGCAAATGGAGTTCGACCAAATTCGCCAGCCCAGACGACAAGAGTTTCATCAAGCATGCCACGTTGGCGAAGGTCTTGTAGCAGGGCGGCAATTGGCTGATCGACAGCTCGTGCATTATCTTCATGACCTTTCTTCAGGTTTTTGTGCTGATCCCAACGGTCATGGCCAACATGCGGACAGGTTAGTTCAATGAAGCGAACCCCCTGCTCTACCATCCGACGCGCAATAAGGCACTGTGCCGCATAGATCCGAGTTTGTTCATACTCGGACTCGAGCCCATAGAGTTTTTGTATGTGCTGAGGTTCATCGCTGATTGACATGACCTGTGGAACTGCCATTTGCATTGAATATGCCAATTCATAGTTTCTAATTGCAGATTCAATGCTGTCGTGCTTTCCAAACTGATCTCCAGCGAAGCTGTCTAGCTTGTTAATGAGGTCGAGTTTTGCTCGTTGGTCCTGTGATGTTGTCTTATGAGGCGTGATGTTTGCAACGCCTGTACCTGATGGCTTAAAGACTGAGCCCTGATAACTGGCTGGAAGAAAGCCGCTGCCAAAGCAATCGAGGCCACCTGGAGGAATGAGGCCGCCATTGAGCACAACAAATCCTGGCAGATTCTGGCACTCACTGCCCAGTCCATAGTTGACCCACGCCCCCATGCTCGGGCGGCCTTGAAGTGCACTCCCCGTGTGGAGGAAGTAGTTGGCGAATGTGTGCTCCGGGAATCCCGACGTCATTGACCGAATGACAGCGAGTTCATCAACGCATTGGGCTACATGCGGAAAGAGTTCACTGACGGGAATGCCAGAGTTGCCGTGCTGTTTGAATTTCCACGGACTTGCAAGCACATTTCCAATGTTATTGAACTGAGTCGGCTCTACTTTGAAGTGGTCGCCAGGATCTTTGCCGTTGTATTTGTCGAGCAGTGGTTTCGGGTCAAACGTGTCAACTTGCGAGGGACCGCCGTCCATATATAGGAAGATGATGTTTTTCGCTCGAACCGTATGGTGCGGCCCATGACCGGCCTGCACTGGTGTGTTTTGCGGTCCTGCTTCATTCGCAAACGCTGGGTCGGCATGAAGTGCTGCAAGTGCTACTGCACCAAACCCATTCGCGCATTGCGATAGCATCCCACGGCGACTCATGGGACTGGGCCTGTGTTGGTAACACGGAAATGGATCGTGGTGAATCATCGTAGGAAGATGAACTCCTTCGTGTTCACGAGAGCATGAGCTAGTTCTGACCAGCAGGTCTCATCAAAGTCAAATGCCTTGTTGTCGGATGTCTTTGAAGATAGGAACGCAAGGGATGTCGCTGTTTCTTTTTCGGTTGGATAGCGGCCGAATGCCGAGAGGTACATCCATTCAATCCGATTAGAGGCAGCGTCGAAGCCAGTGCCGGTTGTGTTTTTCGCTGCTTGCTTGCTCCAGTCGTCAGCTAATTCAACAACAAGCGGATCATTCAAAAGAATCAGGGGCTGTGCCGGAACGTTTGAGACATTACGGCGTCCCATGGAACTGAACGGAGTTGGCGTATCAAATGCCAACATGAAGGGCGAAAGAAAATTACGCCGCACGGAAATATAAATAGAGCGACGACCGTCACCATCAAGGGAACCACTTTTTTTGGGCCGTCCCCTGCCGTTCATAAATGATGTCAGATGGATTGGAACCGGAGGGCCGAACGCGGTTATATCGAGGCGGCCGGAAAGTGTGAGGAGAGAGTCTCTGATTGCTTCGCCCTGCAGGCGTCTCGGGGGGCAGTGGTGCCACAGCAAGTTGCTCGGATCCAGTTCTTGTGCCTTCTGGTTGGCGTGGCTCGACATCTGATATGTCCGTGAGAGGACGATGTATTTGATCATGCTTTTGATGCTGCGGCCTTCTTGCAGAAATCTGGTTGCAAGATGGTCGAGGAGACGAGGGTGCGTTGGTCGTTGCCCGAGAAAGCCAAAGTCGTCAGTGGTTGGCACAATGCCACGGCCCATGAGATGGTGCCAGATGCGATTGACGATGACCCGCGAAGTCAGAGGATTGGTTGGATCGTTTACGAGTTCTGCCAGTTGAAGTCGGCCACTCCCTTTTTCGATCGAAAGTGGCTTGTCACCCGAGATTGCAGTGAGGAAGTGCCGGGGCTCAATCTGTCCGGGTTTTGCCGAGTTGCCGCGAATCAGAATACGGTCGTTTTCACCTGTTCCGTCCATCATCGATAGGGCAAGACGTGATGTTCGGACAATTTGAGAAGCGAGTTGTTCCTGTTCCCTTTTCCATGAAGAAACGATCGTATGAGCCGAACGTTCAGTTTCAGTTTCGGTGTTGTTATTCAGTATGGCTTCGGCTGTCTTTGCATACTCTTCATATTTTCGGTCACCCGCATTTATTCGTTCTTCGAATGTGGCTACTTCATTCTTGGAAAGCCCTTGGACAGCAAGGCGAACAGCTATCTGCTTACTTGCCTCGGGAATGAATTCCAGGTGGACGCGATGACCGACGTATCGGTCGAGGTTCAGCCGCACCCAACGCTGACCCTCCTTAAAACGAACCACGGTCTGTTGATGGAGGGGTCCGGCAACCAGACGATGCGAGTCGACGCAGGCAACAATATGCCCAGTGCCATCAACAAGGCAATGGACCTCACCATCTTTTAATTCAAAGGTTGGTGAGCGAAGCGTTCTGCCGCTCTTGGGTAATTTTGTGAGCTTACTTTGGTTTTGGATAGCCCCCTCTGTGATTGATTCGAGGCCATTCCAGACTGGGTCATTCACTGCGGCGTCAAACGTACTGATTTTCAGGTGGCCAGTGCTGCTGTCGAGGTATGGCTCCCCTGCTCTTCTCGGAGATATGCCAAAGATAAATCCATCCTGAAGAAAGTCGTCGTCGGGAAGATTGGAGTAATCAAACAATATGGAGTCTTCCGGTATGGGATCGTCAGTCAGTCTTGGTGCCATGTTCGGGGCCCGAGTGCTATCCGGGGTCCGAATGCCACGGCTCTCAAGCAGACTACGAATTTGGCGTTGGTGCGTGGTGTTGATATCAGCCAGTTCGGTCGCAGTTTTCCGGTTCTGTTCCATGGATTCGAAGCGAACCTGGCGATAATCACTGCTTTGTAAAAATCCACTAAGCGAATAGTAGTCAGCCGTTGATATGGCGTCATATTTATGGTCGTGACAACGCGCGCATGCGACAGTGACACCGAGGAAGGTTTTTGAGAACACATCGATCATGTTGTCAAAACGATCTGCCTCGTCTTTTCGAATGTCGACTGGTGAATGAACCCATTCGCCTAAAAACCAGAATCCTGTCCCAAGGATAGATTCATTGAAGTGTTCCTTTGGATGCAGTCTGGGGTTTGGCAGGAGATCACCAGCGATGTGTTCGCGAACGAACTGGTCGTATGGAACGTCAGCATTGAGTGCTCGAATGACATAGTCGCGGTATTGAAATGCATTGGGCGTGTCATTGTCGAATTCATGTCCTCGAGATTCCGCATAGCGAACAATGTCCAGCCAGTGTCGCCCCCAGCGCTCTCCAAAGTGTGGGGACTCAAGGAGTTGATTGACAACGTGTTCAGTTGCCTGCGGGTTTTTGTTCTCGATAAATGCTTTGACTTCCTCTGTCGTTGGAGGCAGGCCAATCAAATCGAAATACAGGCGTCGAAGAATCGCTGTTCGTTCAGCGTCTTGAGATGGTTTGATATGAGCCTGTTCAAGTTGTGAAAGAATGAAAGAGTCGATCTCATTATTTACCCAGCCTGCATTGTGAATTTGAGGCAGATCAGGTGTCTGCATTGGCTGCCACACCCAGAAGTTATTCTTTCTACTTTCTAGATCAAATTCCTGTACAGACTTCTTGGAAGGAACTGGTTCTTCTGGCCAGGGAGCGCCGATATCGACCCAGCGGGTGAGTGTTTGAATGTCTTGCTCGCTGAGTTTTCCCTTCGGCGGCATTTCATATGAGTCGTAATGAACAGCTTCAATCAATAGGCTGTTGCTCGCGTATCCTGGGACAATAGTCGGTCCGGAATCACCACCCTTTAAGTGAGACACTCGGCTGTCAAGCAAGAGGTTTGCTTCAATACGTTTCGCGTCAACGCTATGGCATTGATAACAATGTTCGGCTAGTAGTGGCCGCACCTTCTTCTCAAAAAACACCAGATCTTCTGCCGAGAACGGTTGATCATTGGCGTGAGATTTGCTCGTGATGAACAGTGAGCAGTGCAACAAAAGGAAATAAAAGAATAGTCGCATATCAGGCATCACAATACGAACAAAAAACCATGCAGTTCAGGGAGGGTATGTCACAGCCACTGTAGTCGACACCGCGTCCCTTGCCGTCGTGTACTAAACATATGGTACACGCCTCATTTATATTACGCCGCACGAAGGCTGCTAGTTCCAGCGGCCAGAACCATTTCCAGAATTGTCGTGTGTTTTCTCCTTCGAATGCCTAAAATCGTAATGAATCGAGTGTGATCGAGCCTCTCACGGGGGCGTCTCGATAGGAGGCAGGCAACGCATGGCATCACATACATTTCCCTCTCAGGCAACGACATTGCGGCCCGAGGCATGGGGATGGCATTTGTTTGGGCTAATCAACCCTCTCGTAGTAATTGCTGGAAATGTTCTAGGTGGGTGGTGCACCGCAGCTGGAGTGGTGTACATGCTTGGCATCGGGCCAGTGCTTGATGTTGTGTTGGGAAAGTCTGATTGCCGAAAGCGATCCTCACGAGATTCTGGACAGCCATTTGAAGTCATGTTGTTTGCCCATGCGCTGCTCCAACTACTTGCAGTAGGAACTCTTCTTTTCCTCGCGACGAGTGAGTCGCCGGTATGGACCGTCGTTGTTGCTGCAGTGAGTACTGGTATTAATTCAGGAGCTTCTGGGCTGATCGTCGCTCATGAGCTCGGACACCGACGAAAGAAATCATTCTCATGGTGGATTGCGCAACTGAATCTTGTTTCAGTGCTCTATCTTCACTTTACAACTGAACACAACCGAACCCACCATAAACATGTGGCTACCACGGCTGATCCAGCGACAGCTCGGTACGGTGAGTCAGTCTGGTGGTTTGTTGCGCGAACGGTACCGGGGCAGTTTCTTGACGCCTGGCGACTTCATGCTGCACGTGGTCACTCCCCAGTCACCAACCCGGTTGCCCGCGGTGCTGCGTTTGAGGTGCTGCTTGTAGCCAGCATTGCCGTGCTCCTTGGCCCAATTCCTGCTCTCGCGTTTCTGATTCAGGCAGCGTCCGCTGTGTTCCTGCTTGAATATATTAACTACCTGCGTCACTACGGTCTGCAACGAGAGGTTGGTGGTCGTCAGACCGCTGCGCATTCGTGGCAGTCTGAAAACCGTTGGTCGCGATGGACGTTACTGGAGTTGACTCGTCACCCGGCTCATCACCTTGAGGCCAGCAAGCCCTTTTGGAAACTTCAGCCGTATGACAATGCTCCTGAACTACCGTCGGGATATTACGGTTGCTTCTGGGTTGCGTTGGTGCCACCTCTGTGGCGCCGACTGATTCATCCGAAGATGCCTTCAATTAATAACGCTGGGTATTCATAAGGAAACTGCGTAGATCGTGCCATGGTCCAGATTTATGGCGTCGGCGGCTCGCGGCTTAGAACGGCACATCATCATCGGCCGCTTCTGCTAACACAGAGTCGACATCAGGCCCTGCGGCAGATTGACCAGAACCGCCTCCGTTTAGAACGCGAAACGACATCGCTTCAGCAGACAGGAAATACTTTGGTTCACTTGATTCATCACGTTGCCAGCGTCGACCGCTGAGGCGGTAGGCGACCTCGATTTCATCACCAAGATGTAACTCATCAACAGAGTCGCAGGCGTCTTTCAGAAACTCGACGGGAACGTAGTTTGTAAATCCACCGCCTTTGCTTTGCTCAAGGACAACAAGTCGCTTTCGGAAACCTTTCTGACCATATGTTTTGGTTTCTTCGATGAGGTGAATCGTACCTTTGACTGTGGCGTCACTCATTTGCTTCTGGATCCTTCTTCAGGGTCATTTGTTGTTGTCGAGTCAACACTTTTGAAAGAAAAAATTCTCAAATGAATTTTATAGGATTTTGCCAAAATCTTACAGATTGGACGGCAAGTGTTTCTCCAGCGTTATCGTACGGGATGGTTTTACAGTCTTTTCATCCGTCAAGATTGGCGGAGCAAAAAAGGAGCGGTTTGCAGCAGAATTGCATGGCATTCGCAAAACTTGCTGCTACGAGTCTGGTCTTCCATTCCAGCAGTCTGCTAGTCTTCTGGAATGAAGAAGAGTCAAAAAGCCAAGGGAAGTGATTCCCATAAGAGCGATTCTCCATCACGTTCAGGGGATGATGCTTCCCCGACCCGGATCGTCGGGTTTGATCCTGGGCTGAATATCACCGGGTATGGCGTTATTGAAGTGCTTCCCGATCAGCATGTGCGTCTTGTGGAGGCCGGTACGATCCGGCCGAAAAGCAAGGATGATATTGAGAAACGGCTGCATGCCATCCACTCCGGGGTCTGTGAGATTCTTGAGACATTTAGCCCACAATCAATGGCGATTGAGCAACTCTTTGTCCATGTCCGTTTTCCGAAAACGGCAATTTTGATGGGCCATGCTCGTGGTGTGATTTGCCTGGCTGCTGCGCAAAAAGGAATTGAACTGCACCATTATCTGCCGAATCGAGTAAAAAGCATGTTGACGGGAAGCGGTCATGCTGGAAAGGAGCAGATGCAAATGGCAGTGCAGCGAGAGTTACGATTGAAAGCTCGCCCTGAACCAGCCGATGCTGCTGACGCACTTGCAATTGCACTTGCGGACTTTTACCTGCGACTTCGTGCATTACCCGGAATGCAGTCGCAGTTTCAGGACAACACGTAAACATGTTGCTTTGAAATGCTTGTGTGAATAGGTGTTCGTAAAACGTGTTGTCGCTTGGGATATGAAAAAATGATTCGCAAAATTTCGGGGAGTCTTGAGCGTGTGGAGCCGACAGCCATAGAACTGGCAGTCGGCAATATTGTGCATGAGGTGCTTGTTCCTGACATGGTGAGAAGCCAACTGCAGGCCAAGCTTGGTAGTGATATCTCTCTCTACACACTTGAGTACCTGGAAGGCAACCCAACACGAGGCAATCTTGTGCCACGAATCGTCGGGTTCCTTTCGGAAGTTGAGCGAGAATTTTTTGAGCTTTTTTGTGAAGTCGACGGGGTTGGTGTTCGGAAGGCGTTGCGGGCCATGGTGCGTCCTGTTGGTGAAGTTGCGACGGCGATCGAAGAGCAGAACGCAACTGCGTTGTCCAAATTGCCCGGTGTGGGTGCGGCGACAGCCGAACGAATCATTGCGAAGCTCCGCCGGAAGATGCCAAAGTTTGCACTTCTTGTGGCCAAAGATTCTCCTCCGGGCTCAACGGCTGGAAGTGATGTGCTTTCGGAAACGGCTGATGTCCTGCGAAGTCTTGGCCATTCTGAAGGGGATGCCCGCAGGCTGGTTGATGGACTTCGAGATAATGGTCGTAAAATTAAAGACGTTCAGGCTGCCCTTGAATTGATCTACAGGCAGACGCACGCAAAGAAGTAATTATGGAAGAAAGCCCTCGCCAACGGTGCGAAGGTGATTCAGTCTGAGGAGGCTTTTGTGAGTGAATTTCGAGAACCATCGATTGAGTCGATGGAAGATTCGCAGCCAGAGGACCGTGTCCTGCGTCCTCAACGTCTCGAAGAAATGATCGGCCAGCAAGATGTTCATGAACGACTTGCCATCGCAATCGATGCGGCTCGTAAGAGATCAGAACCCCTCGGCCATATTCTGCTCGATGGGCCACCGGGTTTAGGCAAGACTACCTTTGCAACATGTATTCCACGAGAGCTAGGAACTTCTTTGCAGATTGCCAGTGGGGCGGCACTTGGCGCTCCGAAAGATTTGCTTCCCTATCTCACAAATGCTGGGGAAAGTTCCGTCTTGTTCATTGATGAAATCCATCGGCTACCAATTGCGGTAGAAGAGTTTCTCTATCCTGCCATGGAAGATTTTCGTATCGATATCATTCTTGGTGATGGGATGAGTGCACGAACGATTAATATGCCCCTCCAGCCGTTCACTCTGGTTGGTGCAACAACGCGAGCTGGACTTCTTTCGGCGCCTCTTCGAGATCGATTTGTTGTCCGAGAGCACCTTGATTACTACAGCGTTTCTGAGCTTGCTAAAATAATTTTTCGATCAGCAGGGAAACTTGAAATGCCAATGGACGATGAGACAGCGACAGAAATCGCTGGGAGAAGTCGGGGTACGCCTCGTCTGGCAAATAATCGACTTCGTTGGGTACGGGATTACTCAACGAGTCGGGCCAATCGGGTTGTTGATCTTGAGATAGCGAGGACAGCACTTGAGATGCAGGGAATCGACACACTTGGCCTCGACGGTTTTGACCGTCGATACCTTGAGACACTCCAGCGTGTTTTTGGAGGTGGACCTGCAGGTATTGAAGCTATCGCCCACACGATGAGTACTGCTGTAGATACCCTTGAAGACGATGTTGAACCATTTCTTTTACGGTACGAACTCATTATTCGAACCCCGCGAGGTCGCCGTCTCACAGAGCGGGGAGAAGCACATCTCGGCGACGCCCCACGTTCTGGGCCCCAGCAGAAATTGTTCTGAAAGTATCCTCTGTCCTTGGCTTGAGTGAACGGTTCTTGACGGATATCACGCTGGAACGTAGGTTTTTAGAGGATTTCAATAAGCCAGCTTGTGGCTCATTTCATAGGTAAGAAGTAATCATGGCCGTCCCAAAACGTAGGCATTCAAATCGCAGAACTGGCACCCGCAGGGCGCACGACTTTCTCACACCTCGACAGTTGACATATTGTTCGACATGCGGAAAAGCTGTGCCAACGCATCGCGTCTGCGGGAATTGCGGGCACTATATGGGCCGTTCAGTAGTAAAAACTGAGGACTAGTCTCTTGGCGGACGAATCGTTCGCGCTGCTCTTTCCGGGCCAAGGCGCACAACACGTCGGCATGGCTGGGGCCTGGTGCTTTGATTGCCCCCCTGCCCTCCAGATATTTCAACAGGCGTCAGAAGTTCTTGGGTATGACTTGCTTGAGGTTTGTAAGAACGGCCCAGCCGAGCAACTTAACACCACTGCAATTAGTCAGCCTGCTCTTCTGGTCACCAGCCTCGCAATGCTGGAGGTCCTTCGCCTGCAGAATGATACTCCGTTTACGAATGGCCGTGCGGAGTCGTTTACGGCTGGTCTTTCTCTTGGAGAATATTCGGCTCTTGTGCATGCCGGTGCCCTGGATGTGCAGTCTGCTGTGCGGGTTGTCGACGTACGAGGTCGTGCCATGCAGGCGTGTGCCGACGGCGAGCCCGGAGGCATGGTTGCTATCCTGGGGCTTGACCGAGACCGAGTAGAAGATGTGTGTGGCTCGTCGCGTGGGAACGATGTGCTCTCAATTGCAAACGTTCTCTGTCCTGGGAATATTGTTGTTTCAGGAAGCCGTGCAGCCTGCGAAAGAGTGGCAGAAGAGGCGACAAAAGCAGGTGCAATGAAATGTATCCCGCTGGAGGTTGCTGGTGCATTTCATACCCAACTTATGGAGCCAGCTAGGGATAAACTCGCCGCAGTTCTTGAAGAAGTAGATCTTCGTGTTCCAAGAATTCCGGTGATTAGTAATGTTGATGCAAAACCACATACTGATCCGGGAGAAATTCGTGGTCTGCTTGCTCGCCAAGTCTGCGGTGTCGTTGAATGGCATGCCTCTATGGAGTTTTTGCTATCGACGGGAGCGGGGAGCTTGTGGGAGGTTGGCCCAGGTCGAGTCCTGAGAGGTCTCCTCAAAAGAATTAATCGGAAAACGCCGTGCAAAGGCGTGATTGATGGTTGACCACGTTCAGGAAATCTGCTGTTCGGATGGTGGATAATAAGCACGTTGTGAGATTAAAAAACAGACTCTAAAAAGTGGAATGGGGTACATCGTATGGCTGAAACGAAACAGGCAAAGTCATTGCAGGTCGACTTGTCAGACCAGGTGGCTCTTGTGACCGGTGCAAGCCAAGGCATAGGTCGAGCTATCGCAGAGACTTTGGCAGCGAACGGAGCGACCGTATGTGTTTTGGCACGTAACCAAGAAAAGCTGGCTTCGGTCGTTGAAGCAATCACCTCTGCAGGAGGCAAAGCCGATGCAATGCCCTGTGACGTCTCCAAGCCTGATGCCATTGAAAAAGTCGTCGAGGCGATCGTTGAAAAGCATGGACGCCTCGATATTCTTGTCAACAACGCGGGCGTCACCCGTGATACGCTCCTGCCTCGGATGAGCAACGATGAGTGGGACGAAGTCTTGTCGACAAATCTTCGAGCACCATTCTTGTTCATGCGTGCAGTAAGTCGTCCAATGATGCAGCAACGGTATGGCAGAATCATAAATATCTCAAGCGTCTCAGGCATGATAGGAAACCCCGGGCAAGCCAACTACTCGGCCTCGAAGGCAGGCCTCATTGGGCTTACCCAGACGGTGGCTAAAGAACTGGCCGGCCGCAAAGTAACTGTGAATGCCGTTGCTCCGGGCTTCATTGCCAGCGACATGACGGATGCCCTGGGACCAGCCCTTCTCGACGTGGTGAAGAAACGTGTGCCGGCTAAACGGTTGGGTTTGGCGACGGAAATCGCCGAAGCTGTCGCGTTTCTCGCTTCTCCGTCCGCTGGGTATATTACGGCTCAGACTCTTGTTGTGGATGGCGGTTTGATCGGTTGAGAATGCCTCATTACGGTTTTTTTGAGTACGAACTGGACAGGGTGTGGCTTCAGCCGGTATATCTTGCGTTCAGAGAATAGGTTGTTTTGATCTATTCAAATGAGTTTGTGGTGTACTTGTTCACAGACTTTCACAATACATTTCATACCTTTCACGCGATTCCGATCGCGATTCAAAATATTTGGAGGATCAAACGTGGCATCAGTCCAGGAACGAGTGATCGATATCGTTGCTTCCCAGTTAGGCGTAAGCAAGGAACAGATCACTCCCGAGACATCGTTTATCAATGACCTCGGTGCCGACTCTCTTGATACTGTTGAGCTCGTCATGGAACTCGAGGAAGAGTTTGAAATTAATATCCCTGACGATGCAGCTGAAAAAATTCAGACTGTTGGCCAGGCGGTTGAGTTCATTGAAAACAATCAAGGCTGATACGGTTTTTGGAAACATCACAGGTTTGGCTTGGGGTTGATCAAGGACGACATGAAGCGACGGATTGTGCTTACTGGCCTCGGAGTAGTTACTTCTCTTGCCCGGCCGGTTGAAACCTTATGGAGTCGACTGCTCGCTGGTGACAGCGGCGTTGGTCCTATTTCTCTTTTTGATGTGTCGGGTTATCGAGTCCAATTTGCCGGGCAAGTTCAGTGGGACGGTCTGGCCGAAGGTGTTGCAAACGTAAAAGAGCTTCGGCGTCTTGATCGGTTTACACAATTCGCGATCGCTGCCTCAGCTGATGCGGTGCGGGACTCAGGTATTGATTTTGGAAAAGAAGATCCTTACCGATGTGGCGTGATTGTCGGTTCAGGTATTGGAGGGCTGGCTGAGTTTGAGGCACAGCATGAACGACTCCTGAAAAAAGGCATCGACAAGGTCTCCCCATTTACAATACCGAAGTTAATCGTGAATGCTGCGAGTGGTCATGTTTCCTCAATTCATGGCATCAAAGGACCTAATTTTGCAGTCGCCACAGCGTGTGCGAGCGCTGCGAATTCTCTCGGTGAGGCATTGCGAGCGATCCGGTATGGTGATGCCGATGTCATGGTTGCTGGAGGAAGTGAAGCTGCTCTTACTCCTATGGGGCTGGCAGGGTTTCAGAATATGCGAGCTCTGTCGTTCCGAAGTGACGCGCCTCAGCAGGCAAGCAGGCCTTTTGATAGCGACCGAGATGGTTTTGTTCTGGCAGAAGGGGCTGGCGTTGTTGTGCTTGAAGAACTTGAGCATGCTCGGAAACGTGGGGCAAAGATATACGGTGAATTGATGGGGTATGGAGCAAGCGGTGACGCAGGGCACATCACCCAGCCTGATGAGGAAGGACGTGGAGCAGCCAGAGCAATGTCGATGGCGCTTGAAGACGCCGGTATATCCCCGGATTCTATTGATTACATCAATGCTCACGGGACGAGCACTCCACTTGGTGATAAGGCAGAAACATTAGCAATTAAAAAAGTTTTCAGCGAGCACTCAAAAAGCCTTGTTGTTTCAAGTATCAAGAGCCACCTTGGTCATACGCTCGGAGCCAGTGGCGGCATTGAATTAGTTGCCTGTGCAATGGCGCTCCAGCACAACGTGATTCCGCCGACGATAAATCTTGAAACACCAGATCCTGAGTGTGATCTTGATTACGTGCCAAATCAGCCACGAGAATTGAAGGTTCAGGTAACTATGAGCAACAGTTTCGGATTCGGCGGGCACAACGCCAGTCTGGTGCTTGGCAGGCTTTCCTGATGCTACTGTGTGTTCTTGCTCAGTAAGTCGGTTGGGTGAATCATTTATGCAGGAAAAACAGATGTCCAGTGTTGCTTGAAGCAGAAGAACATAATTAGAAGCCAGCAAGTTTTTTATGCGATGCTTTTCAGTACCTGATGGAGCCAGAATAACGCATCGTCTGATGGTCGTGTTTTGCATCGGTTGGTTGCTTCTGGCCAATTGGATTTCTCAACATGCTTACTGTCAGCTTTCGTCGACTGCGGGGCAGGTGTGGAAAACATACGACGTTGAGCCTTTTCTGCAGGTGGCTGGAGCCGGGAGTGAAGAGCACATCGTGCACTGGATTCTTCAGCAGACGGGGTACGAGCAGTGGCATGGAAAGCATGCGGCGTCTTTATCGGCAGATAAGACGAAGCTTTCGTGTTACCACACTCCCGATATGCAGGAAAAAGTTGCCGCTATTGTTAAGCGGTTTACGGCAGATGGTGCATTACCTCATCGTTTTCAGATTCGTGTGATTGGGATCGGATCAGTTCGGTGGCGACAGCAGGCATCAGAAACCATGACGGCGATGCCTACCGCGACCGCAGGTGTTCAGGCCTGGGTTGTACCGCGGGAGAATTCAGCAGAGTTACTCAATCGGCTCTTGTCACGAAGCGACGTTGAAGAATTGCCCGTTGGGCCAGTTTTCGCCGCAAACGGTGTGCCTGCGACGTTATCCGGGGTTCGTGAAAGAACGTACATCCAGGATATTACGATCAATCCTGCGTTGCCCAATGGATGGCAGCCTTTGTCGGCAACCTGTCGTGAAGGCCTGAGTGTTGACGTTCAGCCGCTTGTCTCTTTGAATGGTGAACTTGTTGATGCCGTTCTGCGCTGCCGTATCGATCAGATTGAACGCATGGCCTCAGTCTCGGTTGCCGTGCCTGTTGGTGATCGTCCTGATGTGAAGCTCGAGGTGCCCCAGATTTCGGCAGTACGGATTGGTGAGCGGTTTCGCTGGCCAGTATCTCGAACACTTGTTGTTGGGTTGGGTTTAGTCCCTTGGCCTGTACCGGGCCAGAATAAGGCGGCATCGGCAGGTCTTTTTACTGAAATCAAACGGAGTGATGCGATTGTTGTGATTGAGCCACGTCTTCGTAACGGAAAACCGGAACAGTCCGCTTCGCCTCAATCTGATATAGGATGGATTCAGTCGCGTTCTTACGGTAGCTTTTTTCGTCAGTAACAGCATTTTCAATAACGGTGAAGTTGGTAGGTTTTATACAATCCTTTTGAAAACATTGTCCTTTGGTTTCTTTTATGAACGTATTGAATGAGCGACGGGTTGTGATAACCGGTGTGGCAGCTATTTCACCTTTTGGCCTCACCGTTGAGGATCTCTGGTCAGGTCTCACTGAGGGGCGTTCAGCTGTTGGGCCTCTCTCCGCTTTTTCAGTCGATGGTTTGCCGTTGCGTTATGCTGCTGAAGCACGTTCTTTCACGGGACATATCAGTGAGTTTGGCGACCTCGACGGCACTCGAAAAAAGTCGATTCGGAAAGGTTTGAAGGTAATGTGTCGCGAGACTCAGATGGCAGTCGCAGCGGCCCAGCGAGCCCTTTCAGACAGTGGCCTTGAGACGGGGACATCACCGACCATCGCCCCGGAGCGATTCGGCTGTGTGTTCGGCTCCGATTACATGCTCACAATGCCTGAAGATTTTACGGCAGCAGTCGAACGTTGTCGTGGAGAGGATGGGCAGTTTGATTTCGAACGGTGGGGTGCTGAAGGCATTCCTTCAATGACACCACTTTGGTTGTTGAAGTATTTGCCTAACATGCCAGCGAGTCATATTGCTATTTTTAATGACCTTCGGGGGCCGAGTAATTCCCTTACTTTGCGAGAGGCGAGTGGTCATGTCGCTGCTGGTGAGGCAGCCATTACCATTAAGCGCGGGGCTGCCGATGTGATGCTCGTAGGATCGACAGGCACCCGCATTCATCCAATGAAAATGGTGCATGCAATATTGAATGAGCAGGTAGCTCTAGGCGATGATGCACCGGAGAATTGGAGCCGACCATTTGACCGTGACCGAAAGGGCATGGTGCTTGGTGAGGGTGCAGCGGTTCTTATCTTGGAAGAACGTGAGCATGCCATGCAAAGAAACGCAAAAATGTATGGTGAGATTCTCGGACACGCAGCGGCGGCTCACAGTTCAGGAATAGCCGTTGGCCAGCGGCAGTCGGTTGTACGAACAGTCGCCTCTCGAGCGCTCGCTTCAGCAGCTATGAGTCCGGACGGTCTCGGGCATGTCCACGCACAAGGGTTAAGTACAAGCGAGGGCGACAAGGAAGAATATGCGGGGCTCAAAGAGGCTCTGGGTGAAACAGTGGCTGATCTGCCGTGTGTCGCGGCCAAGGGCAACTTCGGTAATCTCGGAGCGGGAAGTGGTCTCATTGAATGCATTGCGAGCATGCTGGCCCTTCAAAATGATGCAATGTTTCCGCAGAAGAACTATGAAACAGCAGATGTGGACTGCCCAATCCGTGCGGCAACTCGAGGTGATTCTGCTGGAGAGAGCTTCCTGAGCCTGGCAGTAACGCCGCAGGGGCAAGCCGGTTCTCTCGTCATCGGGCGGTGCCCAGAAGGGGCCGCCGGGGCTGGTTCTTGACAGTTTCCAGTGCCTGTTTTACCTTTTGACCCTAGGAAGGTGCCTCGTCGTGCCTTCATATTGGTTTGTGGCGTGCTGGTTTGAGGAAACGTTGAGATCGCCTTTATCGGGTGCTTTTTGATGGCCACGGTAACGTGGAGCGTCGACTTTTCCGGCACATCTTGCAAGTGCTGGCCCCCGATCACTGCACTTGGAAGTTACATTGGCGGTAGTCGATTCATATTGGATCGGGTTAGTGAGTTCCGAGACACGCATGAAGCCAGAAGAAATTCTCCGAATTGTCGACGCAATTCATCGCGATAAAAATATCGACAAGGAGATCGTCTTCCAGGCGATTGAGTCTGCGCTGGTTACTGCTCTGCTTCGACATTATGGCGAAGAGGCAGAAGTAATCATTCGAATTAACCGCCAGTCAGGTGCGATTGCCGGAACGCACGATGGTACAAACATCGATCCTGAAGAGATCACTGGCCGCATTGGTGCCCAGACCGCGAAGCAGGTGATTATTCAAAAGATTCGTGAAGCTGAGCGGGACTCGATTCATGACGAGTACGAAGAGCAAGTTGGCCAGATGGTGTCTGGACTCGTGACGCGTTTCGATGGTGGAGTTGCCACGGTTTCTCTTGGAGTGACCGAAGCCATACTACCCCGTAGTGAGCAGATCCCAGGTGAGAGCTTTCATGTAAATGAGAGAATACGAGCGACGATCTTTGAAGTTCGGAAATCAGGTAGTCGTGTCAAAATTATCCTTTCCCGTATTCGTCCACAGTTAGTTCAACGTCTTTTTGAGCAGGAAATCCCTGAGATCATTGACGGTGTGATTGAAATCCGCGCCATTTCCCGAGAGCCCGGTTATCGCAGTAAGGTTGCAGTAATTAGTTCTGACAACCGGGTGGACTGCGTCGGAGCATGCGTTGGTGTCCGTGGGAATCGAATCAAGAATATTGTCGAAGAACTTGGTGGTGAGCGAATTGATATCGTTCGTTGGAACGACGATCTTCAGGTTTTGGTTCCGAATGCGCTTCAGCCAGCCGAAGTGGATGAAGTTATTCTCTGCCAGATGCTTGGCCGCGGTATTGTTCTCGTTGGAGAGGATCAACTGTCACTGGCAATTGGACGACGGGGGCAGAATGTTCGACTCGCCAGCAAGTTGTGTGGCTGGGATATCGAAATTATGACTCGCGAGGAACTTGACCAGCAGATTGAACGTGCTGTGGATGGGTTTTCGTCGATTGAAGGTCTTGAGGAATCGATTGCCGAACGACTTGTGGGCGAAGGGTTCTTGTCATACGACGACCTTTCTGTCATCGAACCAGATGACCTTATGGAAATGGGAGAGTTGTCTGCAGAAGCAGTTGATGCGATTGTGAACGAGGCGGAAAATCGAGCAACCATTGCCGAAGAGGCAGCTGCGGATGAGCGACGGAAGCAACGGGAACAGGAGCACGTTCCCGGAGAAGTCAAAGAAGGTGATGTTGATGAAAAAATTTCACCAGCGGGTGAAGAAGTTCAGGAACAGGAGCAGGAGGCTACCTCGCTAGACGAGCCTTTGGATGCTGATCTTGCATCAGAGGACGTAAGTGAGGCATCAGCACCTCCGCAATCTAGTTCATGATGACTCAGGAATTTTTACAGTGCTGGCAAGGGTTTCTTTGTCAGCTGCAGAGTACAAAAAAAGGTCGGAGTAAAACTCGTGGCGGTTCGCATATACAGTCTTGCGAAGGAATTAAAACTCGACAGCAAAGAGCTCGTCGAGCTATGTACTCGCGCGGGTATTCAGGATAAGGG
>WLWE01001198.1_pt1 | contig 20076 bp, 23 predicted proteins | sample 6718301 | NCBI WGS metagenome assembly WLWE01 (sample SAMN12718691, study PRJNA515312) | sponge metagenome | isolation source: marine sponge | host: Mycale hentscheli | place: New Zealand: South Island, Marlborough, Capsize Point | collected 2003-05-01 | reverse complement strand
CTGGCGGCTACACAAAAGGGCGGAGGAGGAGAAGGCGGCAGCCGTGGGCCTCGAGGTGGACCAGGCGCTGCGGGCGTTGCTGGCGGAGGTGGACCCGTTCCAGGCTCCCCTGGTGGCGGACCTGGCGCCGCTCCAGGTGGTGGCGGCCCTGCGGAAGGCCCACATGGACACCGTGGCCCGCTGGTCAGACAAGGCGGAGCGGCTGACGGAGGAGCGCGCGGCGGAGTTCCGCCAGCTGACCTCCCAGCAGGAGGCGCTGGTGGGCACGGTGAAGGAGCTGCGGGCGCGGTCCGGGGACGGCGGGAACGCCTTGCAGGCTGACGTGGACGTGGCGCTGGACCTCCTGCGCTGGGCTGCCACTACTGTGACCCACATGGGGACGCGGAAGGACCGCGTGGTGGAGGCCCTGGTGATGTCCGCCATCGACGCCCTGAAGGGGAAGGCATGAAGCGGCGCACGTGGACACTTCCCGAACTGCGCCGCATCCGGGAGCGGCGGCTGGCCGGGGAGTCGTGGGCCACCATCCAGCCAGACTACGGCGTTACCACTGCCGCCCTCCGGCGCGCGTTGAACCGGAACGGCCTGGGCATCGGCCTCCGTGGCCCGAAGGATGACCGCAGGGACGAGGCCACCATCCTGGAGGCCACGCGGCTGCGGAATGACCAGTGGACTTGGCCGGCTATTGTCGAGGAGCTGGGCTGGCCTCTGACTTGGGACGCCCTCCGGCGGGCCTGTCATGTCTCGGCCCGCCAGAAGGGCGGGAGCGTCTGGTGCGGCAAGGGGGTGGTGAGATGAAGTGGTACGTGGGAATCGACCCAGGACGACAGGGCGCCATGGTGGCCCTGTCCGATGACCTGGACGCACTCTGCTACCGCTCGAGGCTGGCCGCTGGCTGGTCTGGTGATGCGGAGCGGCTGGCCGCGTGGCGTGACCTCCTCGAGTCCGTGGAGGGTTCCGCCCACTTGGCCACGGTCTGGGTGGAGGCCCAGTACGTCCGCCAGGGACAGCGGGGCCAGGTCAAGCACGTACGCGAGGCCGGCATGTGGTGCGGCTGGGCGCTGGCCTACGGCGTCCCCCTCGAGGAGCCGAAGGCGGCGTCCCACGCTGGCTGGCGTGTCGCCGCTGGGATGTCCACGCGGGCGTCGAAGGTGGACGTGTTGGCCATGGTGGAGAGGCGGCTACCCAATCTGGACCTGACACCCGGACGCCTGCGGACTCCCCACATGGGCCTGGTGGACGCGGCTGGCATTGCACTGGGCGCCTTGACGCGCCACGGGAGGAGCTGATGCCAACCGCGCGCAAGATGGTGGACGGCGTGTCCATCCTGCTGATGTCTGACACCACCACGGGGCGGTCCCATGTGGTGGCCAGGGTGCGCGGGGAGCGCATCCACCTGGGGGAGCTGTTCGACCAGGTTCGGGACGTGCTGCACTTCTGGCTGTCTGACCCGGCGGATGGAATCGAAGCCTGGGAACCGGAGCGTGGTTGGCCGTGGCGGCAGCGTCACGCCACGCTGGACACCCAGCAGGAGGCCCTGGAGTGGCTGGTGAAGCGTGGCCGCGCCCGTGGTGACCTGTGAGTGGCGCCACGGAGCTGGACAGGTGGGTCACTGCGTGGTTGGCCCGTCAGAAGGGCGCCCACTGGCCGAAGGTCCCCCACTACCACACGCGGAAGGATGACCGGTGCTGGTCTGGTGGTGCGCCCTGGGTCTACTCGGGCCACGTCTGGACTGTGGAGCTGGCGCTGGTCAACCACGGGTTGGCCGGGAACGCTTGGGCGCTCGGACTCCTCCACTGTGTCCCAGCTCACCACATGCCACTGGCCACCAGGGACCTGGGGGACCGTTGGGTGGTCCAGCTGGTGGTGGACGGCCGCCAGGTCCGCGTGGTGGATGACCACCCAGGCCTGGCTGTGGGCGCGGCGCTGCGGGAGGCCTACGCCACGGGGCCGGACTGACACGGCTGGGATGGGCGGTGCGGTGCGTACCGCTTCCGCCCATCGGCGTCCCGGTAGCATCGGAGGAACTGGCCACGCTGGCGCCCATCACGCCTGTGGCTGACGTGGACGTGCCCACCCACCTCTGGCTCGTACCAGATGCACTGGTCCACGGGGGACTGCATGGCGTACAGAAGGTCCGCCACGCTCTCCGCGTCATGGTCCACCACCAGAACGAGGTCCGCCGCCTCCCCCGCGCAGTGCTGGGACGTGGAGCTCCCACCAATGGCCCGGTTGACCTCGGGGGAGCGGTACCCGCTGGTGATGCGAACGGGGCCGGCCTCTCCGCGGAGCGGGTCCAGGACACGCGCCACGAGGGCACGAAGACACACGACGGCCTGGGGTGGTGGCGTGTTGTCCAGGCCGTGGCGGCTGGCCGCGCTGGACCGCGTGAACTCGGACAGGTTGAAGTACTCGCCCAGGTCACCCATGGTCCCCTCCCCGTTCCGCCCTGCGGGCCTTCCGTGCGGCTCTGCGCGCCTTCCGCTTGGCCCTACGCCTTCCGCGGCGCTCCCGGCGCTCCGCCACAGCCTCCGCGGACTGTGTGGCCCAGGCCAGGCGGAGCATGGCGCCCAGGATGGCGGCGTCCACCAGCTCGAGGGCGGCGCCGGCCGGACCCAGCATGGACAGGTCCACCATGGTGTCCAGAAGCTCCACCGCGGCCTGGATGGCCTCGTCCTCGTCCAGGCCGCCCTCCTGGGCCGCCTCGATAAGGTCCACCATCTCGTCCCACGGCAACGTGGCCAGGGCCTGGAGGACACCGATGGGGGCAAGGCTGGCGGACATCAGGACCTCCTGGGACGCTTGACGGATTGAGCGCGCTTCCCTGCGCGCTTTCGGAACAGCGCTTCCTGCTGTTCCTTGTCGGTGTATCGGGTCTTGGGGGTCTTCTTCTTCGACGCCACCCGGGACGGCCTACAGGTCTCCGTGCTGCCGCCCTCCCCGCAGGGCTTCCCGGTCTGGGTGTCCTTCCACTTCTCCTTCTCCCAACGTCGAAGGCTGGCGCCCTTGGCCCCCTTCCGCGCCTGGCCCTTGGCCTTCCGGCACTTGGCCACGGCCTGGGAGGCTCGAGCGCTGGGCCACTTCTTGTACTGGGCCTTGACCTTCTTGGTGCAAGCGTCCGCCATCAGTCCCCCAGAAGCTCGGACACAGGCGTGTCTGACCAGAACTTGCACGCCCAGTATCGGGCCTTGTTGGGCGGCCCCGGCTTGGCGCAGTTCATCCGGCTGCGGAAGTTCCGCCTGGCCTCGGGGTTGTCCCGCTTGATGTCCATCTCCGGGTCCCCGAAGCGCACCGTGTAGGGCTTCCCCTGGTAGGTGCCAGTGGCCACGAACTTCTTGGACCCGTGGCCCGGCTCACCCTTCTGGATGCGGCGTACCGGCATCAGCTGGCGGACCTGTCAGGAAGGCGGGAGTACAACCCGCCCACCTTGCGCTCGATGCGGTCCAGGCTCTGGGCCAGCTCCTGGTGTTTGGTGGCTCCGTCCCTCATGGACTCCAGCCACGCCTCCCGGTCCGCCTGATGCTGACCCAGGAGGGTGTCCACCTGGTCCAGGTGCTGGGACACCCAGGCCTTCCCCGTGGGAATGAGGCCACCCACAAACCGGTACACGCCCCACAGGATGCCCAGGAGGAGGACCAGGGACGAGGTGGGGCCGGTGAGGAGGGACAGGACCGCGGTGTGCTCGTCCATCAGGTACTCCCATAGCCGGCGGCCACCAAGGCGTCCGCGATAGTGTGGGCCACTGGCTTGGCCTGGTCGGCCAGCAGGTCCAAGGGGCGCCGGGCCAGCATGTTGGCGGCCAGCTCTTCCGCTTCCTCTGGTGTCTGGATGACAGCGGTAACCACGCGGCCGTCCGTCAGCGTCAACACGGCCGGCGCATTGCTTGCGGTGATGGTAATGCACGCATCATGCACAGTTTCGGCGGCGCCGGCTTCACCAACGCCAGGCCCTCCCATGCTCTGCTGGTAGTCTTCCCAGTGGTTCACGACAGCTCCCTGTACCGGAACTTGGCCAGCGTCACATCGATACCATTAGTCCCACCCAACGCGAAATAAGCGGTCCCATTCCAGAGCGTGGCGCCGCCGACGACACGCACGCTACCAGACCCGCAGCCGCCACTGACGCCTGCCGTGCCCGCGCTCACATTGTCCGCCAGGTAATCGGTCCGGCCGTTCTCGAAGAAATCAAACACTGAGTCCCCGCCCCTGCTCTCCAGGCGCGTGGCAATGCTGACCGGCGCCCCCCCCAGAGTGTCCTCCAGCCCAAATGATGCCGTGCCACCCACAGTGCGCCTGACCCGCAACTTATAGGTGCCACCATCATTAAAGAGGTCGGTACCTACTGAGGTTCCCGAACTTGGGCTGGTGGCATTGCCTAGCCACAACAGCGCAATGTCACCGGACGGGACCGTGATGGAGCCAAGGACAGCGTCCGCGTGGAACGGCATATCTTCATCCGCGACCGACGCGAGTGGCACGACAAAACGAGCATAATAAGCCGCGGAACCGCTCGTGACCTGGACCCGGACGCCGTTAGCATCCCACGAAACTGAACCCGTAGCCGAGCCCGTGGAAAACGCAGTGCCAGCCACACGCGCCGTCGTACCGTCGCTTGCGAATATCGTAAACGCGCCGGTACCCGCCTTGCTGCCGGCGGTCACGTTGCCGTCCGACAAATCGACCGTCTGCACGCCCGACCACGTCAGGCCGGCGCCACCTCCGGCGGCGGCCCTGCTGTAATCATGGAGCGCAGTGGCCACGACGGTCCCGCCAATGGTGGCGTCCAGCGCCAGGACGCCAGCGTCCCCGTCTGCGTCGCTACTGGGGGTCCAGGCCCCCAGGCCGCTACCGGCCCAGCTCGTACTGCCAACAGCGTTGACCGTGCGGGCGGTGTAGCCGTCGATGGACCCAGCGTCTGGGCCTGTGAAGGCGCCGAACGTGTGCGCGGTGAGCGATGCCCCGGAGGCCTTGGCCTGGGTCGTGGCTGCGGGGGGCGTCACATCGTAGGCGGACCCACCACCACCACCCGCAGCGCCACCGCTGGCGCCCGTGGTGGGGTCGAACACGGGAACGATAGGCATTTAATCCCCCTCGGCCGCCGCCTTCATGCCGTCCAGTACAGCGCGGGCGATGATGCGGCTATTGGCTGCGCTGGGACTGGTGGAGCTGGCCGGGTTGTACGCCGCCTCCCATGCTGGGAACTGGTCCAACGGGATGACAACGGGAACCACGAAGGCGGCCGTGTCGAACTCGGCCCCGTCGGTATCCTGACCGCTGACGGTCGCAACGAACTGGACCTGGGACTGGTCGATATTCACGTCAGGCATCAGAGCACCCCAGCAAGGTCAGTCTTCAGCGCGGCGCGGTACAGCGTGAACCGCTGGCTTTCGTCCCCTGCGCCGATGGTGATGGAGTTGGTCCGGGTGCCCAAACCCACAATCCAGTGCAGGTTGGTGGTGGACGGCAGCACAAGACTGCCGTTGCGAGCACCGTTCTGCGTGCGATAACCACTGGCGTTAAGGATGGTGAAGGCTCCGCTACCGGTGTGCCGCCCACCGTACTGGATGGTGGTCATACAGCGCGCTGAGTTGGCTGAGAAGGTAGACGCTGACCCGTTCACCGTCCAGATACCCAGGTTGGTATGGCTAGCCCCGGAGGTGGCAATGGCGATTAGCCCCATCCCTGCAATGGTGTTGGCCACCGTGGACGTGGGGTCCACGGATACGCCGCTGACCATCATGGAGTCGAAGTCTCCACGGTTGACGTTGTCCGTCTTGGCGTAGAAAACAGCCTGGGTGATGTCGTCCGTGGTCAGCTGGTTGCCGTCAATCTCTGCGGCCTTGTACCAGCGTGGCGCCCGGTGATTCGACCCGCTGCCCCAGTTGTAATCGCTGGACCCTGCCGCTAGAGCGTTCCACACCACAGTGTGGACGCCCGCGCTGTAGCTGATCGACTGAATCAGGCTGTCAGGGTCAAGGAGCGTCCACGACCCATCGGTGAGATTGATGGGGCCGGTGAACGCCAGGTTGTAGAGGCTGGCACCACCACCACCACCAGAAGCGCCACCGCTGGCGCCCGTGGTGGGGTCAAAACATGGAGTGATTCCCACGGCTTACTCCATCCAGAAGATTTCGGAACCCGTGAAGACTGCGCCGCTGGTGGCGTCGTCCACCTTGGCGAACAGGTACAGCGTCCCGTTGCCTGGCCCCAGGAGGTCCTGGCGGAGGGCGGCGCCCACCTTGAACACAGCGCACTTGGTGCCGGCCGTGGTGATGCCCGGGGACAGCGGGGCGGTAACGTCCGGGACCAGCTGGATGTCCCCCGCGGGGTCCTCACACAGTCGGATGGTGACCGTGGTGGCGCTGGTGGCGCTGGTCAACACCACCTGCATGGCGTCCACAATGCCGAAGAAGTTCGTGGTGGCGGACTTGAAGACCGGCAAGTACTCCGTGAGGTCGTGCGCGTGCACGTTCCCCGTGGTGAAGCCGGTGGCCAGGGCCTGGGCCCCCACAACGGGGTTGTAATGCAGGAAGCGGGTAATCTTGGTGGGCATTGGTCCCTCCTCGTCTTGGACGGCTGACCTGGCGCTATTCTACTCCCGCGCCGCGCCTTCTGCCAATGATTCCACCGCCTTAGCCTCCCGCATCCGCTCCCCTGGCCCCACCTCGAGGGGGAGGGCAGCCGTAGCGGCGCCCGCAGCTCCCCGGGGCAGGATGGCGTCCGCAAAGACGCGCTGAGACGGGAGGAGGGCAGCGCCCAGCCGTAGCCCGCGCTCCGCCATCTCCGGCGTGATGCTCCGCAGGGCCTGGACGTTGCGGAGGCCTGTGGCGCTGGGCTTGATGACATAGAACCCGTCCGCCCCGTCCGTGGACTCCCCTCCCTTGGCCTTGACGTATGGAACGCCCTCTGGGGGTTGTTGCGCCCACAGCCGTGGGTGGTTCTCCAGCTCTCCCGTGTCCTCGTTGGGGACCTGGAGCGCCAGGCCCTCCGGCGGGTCCACGTACTGCGGGGCCAGGAGGCTGTGTACGCCGTCGTACCATCCGGCCGTCCTGTCTGGGTCCAGGGCGTCCGCCGTCAGGAGTGTGGCGTAGAACATCTGGTCATCCGACAGCTCCGCCATGTCCACCTGGCCCGGGTCGTAGTTCCCGGCCTCGTCCAGGCCTCCGAGGATGTCCAGGAGGGTGAATAGCTTCTCCGTCATGTCCTCGGCCGTCTGGGCTCCAGTGCGTCCGATGCGCTCCCCCAGGTACTGGCTCCCGTCTCCCCACCCACGCTGGACAGCCTCCACCAAATTGGCGGCCACGTAGTTGGCGGCGCCGGTCACGGTCAACGCCACGTCCAGGGGGGCGAACAGGGGGTTCGCTGGGCCGTAGAATACCCGGCCGTCATCTTCGAAGCGGATGGTGGCGCGGACCTCGTCATCCCCGGCCAGCCCATACGGGTCCTCCGCCTGGGCGCGCTTGACGTGCGCCCGCATGATGGACCGCACGGCGCCCGGGTTCTCCGCCACCTTGGCCACCATCTCCGACAGGAGCTGGTAATGCTGGGCGGCCGTGGCCACGTACTGGCCCAGCTCCGCGGAGACAGCGTCCGGGACCTGGGAGAAGTCCAGCAGACTCCGCCGGGCCAGGTCCGCCGCCACCTCTGGGGACTCACCACCAGCCAGCCCAGCCTCAAACACGCCACGCCGGTACGTCAGCTCGATGGCCTCCGCCATGCGGGCGCCCAGGGAGCGCGTGGCCGGGTTGGCCACGTCCAGGGCGCGGCGGAACCTGGCACCCAGGCCGGCCTCCTCTGCTGACCTGCGAGCACTCACGAGGAGGTCATTAGCCAGGGAACCCACGCGCTCGGTGTCGAGCGCCGTAGCCCCCAGGCCGTACTGGTCCACCAGGTCCTGGATGTCGTCCGGGGTGTATACCGTGCCATCCGGGGCGCGGAGGATGCCGCCATACCGACGGTTGGCCCACTGCCGCGGGTCCAGCCTCCGGCCCAGCTGTCCCAGGGTGCGCGCTGTGTTCTCCAGGCCGATGGTGGCCACGGACAGGACTGGCGCCTGGACGAGACGGCCCAGGACGAGCGGGAGGTTCGGGACGGCGTACCCGTAGCGCAGGCCGAACACGGCATTCCTGGCGGCGGCCACGCCAGAACGGAACAGGTCCCCAGACATCTGGGTCCACCCAGCGCGCTGGCGCACGGGGACAGCGTCCACCAGTGCGGCGAACTGTTCCCCATGCTGGGCTAGCATGTTCTCGAAGTCGGACGCGGCAGCGTCATACTGGCGGACCACGTCCCCGAATGCTTCCGTGCGAGGAGCCAGGGGGAGGCCTGGGGGCGCCACGTTGCGGGCCAGCGCTGTGGCCTCGTCCTCTGCGCGGAGGAGGCCCTGGGCCACGGCCTCCGCTTCCCGGCCCTGGGCTGACAGGCTCTTACGCACTGTCTCCTCCAGGAAGTTCTTTAGGAGCGCCATCTGGGCGTTCTCCTTCCTGATGGTGGCGCCAATGAAGGACGAGGAGGTGGAACTGTCCCAGCCCTTGACCACCTGTGAGGCCACCAGCTGGCGGTCCAGGTCCAGAAGGCGCTGGACTGTGGGCAGCTCCTCCGAACCCTTGAGCAGGGGGGACACAGCCGCCCAGAGAGCATCCGGCTCCCCGCTGTACAGATAGGACAGCGTCCGCCGCCAGACACTCTCCGCGGACTCACCACCAGACCCCAGTTCCGTCATCTGGTCCAGCGCCTTGTCCACGCTGCCATACTCCTCGGCCATCTCGTCCAGGACCTTCCCCGTCGTCCTGAAGGCCTGGGACGTGGTGGCCTGGATGTTCTTGCGGGCGCGCTCGACTGACAGCGGGGCGCGCTGGCCTGCCTGTCCCCGCATGGCGCGGAGCCGGCGGCCCACCATGCTGTCCATGGCCCTGGGGTTGTCCGCTCTGGCCACGTACGTCTGAAGGTCAGACAGGCGCCGGGTGGCCGTGGCCACGTCCGGGGCCGCACGGAGGGCGGCCAGTGAACGGACCTCCTCGAGGGCCAGGCGGAGTGTCTGCGGGTCCACCTCGTCCCATGAGTTCACGCCACGGAGGCGGCCCACGGGCGTGTCCGTCCCACGGCTGGCCCACTTGCGCGCCACCTCGTCCGGCGTGGAACGGGTGAACAGCTGCCCAGCCGTCCGTGGGTCTTCGCCCAGCTCCCGCGCTGCCCTCTCCACCAGGGAGCGCGTGGCCCTCCCTCGAGCTGTGGCCGTGGCGGCCTGGAGCCCATCGGCTGCCACCTGGGCCGCCAGCCTGTCCGCAGCGCGTCCCAGGTCCGCCACCAGCGCCGGGTCCTCCACGGCCGCCTGGAGCCGTCGAAGCTCTCCAGCGATGGCCGGAGCATCCCGTTCCACCACGCGCGCCACCTCGGCCTGGGCTGCCTTTCGGATGCCCGGGGCCAGCTTGCGTGGTGCGGCCACGGAGTCCGTCACCATGACGAAGTCCCCCGGGGTGTTCCGTACGATGGCCTCCTGGACGCGCAGGAAGGTGGGCGCAGACTCGGCCAGCGCCCCCACAGGTACGTCTGGGTCCTCCCCCAGGGCGCGGGAGACAGCGCGCGCCACCTCGTCCGCGCTCCGCCCTTCCGTGGCTCCTACAGCCTCGAGGGCGGCGCCTGTGGCCTCCTCCCCCAGGGCGATGGACTCCTTCCGCACCACCTGTTCCGCCACGCGCTTGACCAGGCGCGCGTCTGCCTGTGGCGTCTTCGACACAGCGGCAGCCACGTCCGCCAGGACGTTGATGGGGCGCACGTCCACGGAGTCCGCAAACCGCAGGAGGTTCTGGGTGGGTGACAGGACCGGAGCGTACTTGCCCAGGAACGTCCCCAGGCGCTGGGATGAGCGGGCGGCCGTCCCAGGTCCTGCTGGGATGGGGAGGGACGCCAGGGTCCCGGCCCACCACGCCGCGTCTTCATCTCCGTACACCCGGGCGTACTCGTCCCGGAGGGCGGGGACGCTGCGGAACTCGTCACCCAGGCCGCGGCCCACTGTGACGTTCCTGGCCAGTCTCCGCAGCGTCTCCGGGTCCCCGGAGGCCAGCCGCCTCTCCTCTGGGTCCATTGCGCTGGGGGCCGTCCGTAGTGGTCCCTCCTCTGGGGTGGCTTCCGTGCGGACGGTCGCGGCGCCCGGAAGGGCAGCGATAGAGGCGGGGAAGGCCCCCACCACGCTCTCAGCCACGTCCCCGGCAGGCAGGCCGGTGACGGCCTGAATGCCCGAACCCAGGTACCGCGGGACCGTGGTGATGGCGCGGAACACGTCCCTGGTGGACGCCGTCTCCGGGAGGCCCAGGCCGCGGCGGACTTCCGCCACCTTGGCGCCGAACTCCTCCGGGTTGATGGGCTCGCCTGTGGTCGGGTCTGCGTCGTACCCCAAGGCGCCAAAATACACTTCCCCGGCCACAGCCTCGAGCGTGCCCAGGCCTCCGCGCAGGACAGCGCCCAGCGGTGTCTCCACCACAGCGCCGGTCCCAGCGGGGCGGCTGAGGACACCAGACACGGCCGCCTCCGGCTCCTCGAACTCCGGGACAGGCTGGCCAGCGGCGCGGGCCTCTGCGATGGCCTGCCGTTGGCGGGCCAGCTCCTCCCCACGCCTGCGGGCCTGGTCCTCTGTCAGGACTGGCTGCTGGGCCAGGGCCTCCACGGCCTCCTCCGCCGCTGTGGGCGGGCGCAAGTCTCCCGTGTCTGGGTCGCGGTACTGGCGCTCCACTCGGACAGGCTCCGCCAGCGGGGCCTGATACACGGGGACCTGCTCAATGCGGGAGGGCCGGAAGAACGGCGCCACAAACGGGGGCGCGGCCAGCTGGGGGCGCTCGCCTATCTGGCGCGTGAACTCCAGGGCCTCCAGTCTGCGCTTCCGCTCCTCCTCGAGGTTCTGGCGGTACGTGGCCTGGGCGGCCTCCGCGCGCTGGCCTGCTGGCGTTGCAAAGTCCGGGAAGGCCTGGGCGGTCCGCTCCTGGGCGGCCGTCCTGGCCTCCAGCTCGAAGCGGGCGCGGCGCTGCCTGTCTCCCTCGAACTCGGGGAAGGGCGTGGCTGCCCTGGGGGCGGGAGCCTGCTGGCGGGCCTCTGCCCTGCGGGCCAGTTCCCTCCGTGCCAGTTCCCGGCGGGCCTCGTCTGGAGTGGTCACTGTCCGCCGCCCACGATGGCCTGGAGTTCCGCGTCTGTCATGTCCTGGAGGGCCTTGGCGGGCGCCGGGGCGGGAGCGGCTACCGGAGCGGGAGCGGGAGCGGGAGCCGGGGCCGGAGCAGGGGCCGGAGCTGGCCGACCGGCCAGGATGTCCACGGCCTCGGACTCTGTGATGTCGATGGGCTCCAGGGGCTCCTCTGGTGGCGGCGTAGTGGCTCGCACCCGTGGCGCTGGGCGTGGGGCGGGAGCTGGCGCGGGAGCCGGGGCCGGCGCGTCAATGGTGACTCCTCCGCCCTCGAGGAGGTCCGCGGGGGCCTCCTCAGGCTGGACCATCATGGAGCGCATCACCTGGCGGGACTGTTCTGGCGTCATGCCGGAAGCGCGCGCCCTCTGGTACGCCCTGCGGGCATCCACTGCGCGGGCCTCCGTGGCGGCCGCGGCCTCCGTGGCCGGGGCCAGCGGCGCGCCCAGCCTCTCCTTCGCGGTGCGCGCGCGCTCCAGCCTTGCCTGCTCCCTCTGCTCGAGGGCGTCCAGCTTGGCGTCTGCCTTGGCCTCCTGGGCCTTCCGCGTGGCCTGGAGTTGGGACTGGGTGGGCGCGTCCACGCCCTCCCGGCGCTGGCGGTCCAGTGCGAGGCCAAAGCCCACCGCGGCCTCCAGCTCTCCGCCCTTCAGGACCTTCCCCAGCTGGCGCTCCAGGTCCACCACGGTCCACTCCGTACCGGACGCGGCGTACTGGTCCAGCAGACGGGACACGGCCACCTGGTCCCGTGTCGCGGCGGACAGCTCCTCCCCGGCCACCTCCTCCAGGAGACGGTCCGCGGTTCGCGCGTAGCCGTACATGGGGGTGCCCTTGTACTGGCCGTAGATGTCGTCCGGGTCCAGTCCCCGCTCCAGCATCTGGCGGCGCAGGCGCTCCAGGCCTGGGTCCGTGTACCCGGGCTGGAGCTGGGTGGCGCGGCCCTCGAGCTCCGCCACCTTCCGGGCCTGGTCCAGGTACCGCGCGTCGAAGAACTTACGTTCATCGTTCCGGTATGCCTTGGCCGCCTTGGCCCGGTTGTACGTGGCCTGGGCCACGCGCAGGCCGGCCGCCAGCTCCTCCTCCGTAGCCGTGGGGAACTGCACGGACAGCTCGTCCGCAGTCACGCGGCCGTCATCCAGGAGGCCCAGGTACGCCCGGTAGGCGTCCGCCTCCGTGGCGAATAGGGAACCCTCCGCCAATGCGGCAGCCTCCCGCCGGTTGGCCTCGGCCTCCCCCTCGAACCCGCCAGCGATGCCAGCGGGGCCTCCGAACTCGACGATGGCGGCAGCGCGCTCCGTCAATTCCAGGTCCCGGGCCTGTTCCGGCGTCAACCCGGCCTCTCCACTGGGGACGGCTGGGCGCTCGCCAGCGGGGAGCCGGCGGCGGAAGTCCGCCACCATGGCCTCCGTGGCCCCCAGGCGCGTGGCGTCCGCCACCACGGCCTCCACCTGGGCCTGGGTCATCCGCCGCGGCCCAGAGTCTGCGCGGGCGATGGTGTCGAGGGCCACGCCCACCTGGTCCGGCGCTCCAGCGGCTGGGTCCAGGGCGGCAGCTGCCCAGGTGGGTGTCCGCTGGGCCGAAGCGCGGGCGCCTCGAGCGGTAGCCACGGAACGGGCCGCCGCGATGTTGTCCCGGTTGACCATCTTGAGCAGCTCGGAGGCCAGCCCACTCTGGTCCTGGACGGCCGCCAGGGACTGGTCCAGCTGGTTCAGTTCGCTGCGGGCCTGCGCGGCGTAGGACTGCGCGGCCTGGAACCTCTGCTGTTCGTCCGCCAGGTCCGTGTTGATGCGCTCAATCTGCCGCGCGTAGCGGTAGCGGGCGTCTAGGGCGTCCAGGTACTTGTCACGGCGTGGCATCTTCAGCTCCTCGAGGGGACGCGGCTGGCGTATGGGTCGGGCTGGCGGGCCTGGGTGGCGCGTCGGTACTCCTCGAGGAGTTCCGCGTCTGTCTTGACGGCGCCCTGGCGGATGCCCTCCAGCTCTGCCTGGAACTCCTGGGCGGCCTGGGCCTCGAGGGCGCCAGCGCCAGCGGCAGCCGCTCCGGTAACCATCGAAGCGACGCCCCCAGCGATACCGGCGCGGCGCATGGCGCGGCCCTCCTTCAGGGCGGCCACCTCCGCACGCTGGGCAGCCTTGGCCGCGCGGTCCGCTTCCGTCTCCATCTCCCGGGCGCTCTCCTCGAGCTGGGCGGCCTCCTGCTGGGCCACCTGCTCCCGCAGGAACACGTCCCGGCCTGTGACCGTGGGGGCCGCGGCAGCCTCCCGCAGCGCCCGGGACTCCTGGCTGCGCAGGATGGCGCCACGCTGGGCCGTGGCCTCTGCGCGCAGGCCCTCCCGCTCTCCCTCGGCCAGCCCCAGCTCCCCACGGGCCTCCATCTCCTCCAGCTCCTCCAGGCGCTTCCGGTCCTCTGCGCTGAATGCCTGGCGAGCCTGGGCGATGGTGCCAGCGCCCTGGGCGACGCTGCCCAGAGCCTGCGCGCCAGCCGCGAGGCCGAGAAGGGTTCCAATGGCCATGGGGGGCCTCCTTACAGGTACGTGACCTCGATGGAAACGCCCCAATTCAGGACGGCCGACCGGTCAATAGTGGAGAGGGAACACAGGCCCACAGTGTAGCGCCGGGGGCCGGTTGTGGTGTCGAGGTGGACGCCATCGTGCTGGCCGTACCCGATGTAGGTATACGGGGAGGCCGCGCCCTTGGCGTCCGTGCCAACGCTCCAGCCGTTGGTGTTGTTGACCACCTCTTGGCTGGCTGAGGCGATGACCAGGCCCACGTTCCCGACGTACGGGGCGGTGTAGCTGTAGCGGTCCGAAGTTCCAGGGCCGCGGGACCCGTCATCCGGTCCGGCCTCCACCTCCCACCAATAGTGGAACAGGATGGTGGCCGGGGCGCGCAGGTCAATGGTGAGGCCGGTGCCGGGCTGCTGGACCCACTGTTCTGCGCCTGTGTAGCGGCGGCCTGTGATGGCGGACGTAGTGAAGGACACGCGGACAGCGGCGCCGCCACTCCACTGGCTGCCCTGCCATCCGCTGACACCGTGCTGGAGGCCTCGGATGGGGTCCCACTCCGGCGCCTGGACGTGGCGGCCGTCCACGAACTGGACAGCGCGCAGGTCCGCACCCGCCACCTGTTCATGGAGGTACACGCGCAGGGCGTCCAGGTTCCCCTGGACATCCGCAGCGTCCAGCGGGGTGGCGTTGGCGAACGTGTTGGGCGGCGTGTAGGCCATGCGGCTACCCCATGCGCTGGTGAATGGCGGACAGCTGGCCCGTGGTCAGCTCGAGCTTCTGGGAAGCGCCGCCCACGGCCGTGAACAGCTCCAGGCGGTTCTGCGATAGCGCCGCGGCGGCGTGGTAGATGCCGGTAACCACCACGCGGAGGCCGTAGATGGTGGTCGAACTGGTGGGGTTCAGCCAGTAGCAGCCGCTGACCCCACCCCATTGCATGGCCAGGAGCGTCCGGTCATTGGTGGTGCCCTCCACTGCGTTCCCCACCTTGGAGTACTCCAGGTAGGCCGGAACGATGGTCTGGGCCGCCATGTTGCTGACGTTCTCGAAGGCGGGGCTTCCCGTCTGGTAGTCCCCCTGTCCAGGGACGGGGACCCAGTTGGCCAGGGCGCTGGAGGTGGTGTCCATCTCGAGGTGGAGGACCCAGCAGGCCAGACAATCGTTCAAGTCAAACTGTCCCCCGGCCCCGTCATCAATGGCGAGCGTCCCCAGGCCTGGGGATGCATACGGCCGGCCCGACACCAGAGGGCGGGCGGACGTGTCCCAGTAGACGCGCAGAACCTCCCCCGTTCCGATGGTCCAGCCGCTCCCACCGAAGACCAGCCGCGTGGTCCCTCCCCCGATTTCGTACCGCGTGGCGGGGGAACTGGTGGCGCTGGGGACCGTCTCCACGGTCGCGTGGTCGAATGTCCCGGTTCCCAGCTGCGTCCGAAGGGCGTTGAGCGTGATGATGGACTGGCCACGGACCTGGGGGAGGTCAACGGAGCCGGCCGCGTGGTTGGCCAGGTCCAGGGCGCCGGGCTGGGAGTAGGCCGTGAACCGCGTGTTCAGGTCTGCCGCGTCGATGGCGGCGCCTGGGTTGATGCGGTTCTGGATGATGCGAGACACGGGGACTCCCTACCGGTACCGGGCGATAGCCAGGACCTTGTTGCCGAAAAGGTGCGCCTGCATCAGATGCAGGCCGGCTGGCGTGTTCACAATGGCGTCATCCTGGCCCGCTGGCGTATAGCGCCACTGGTACTCCACCTGGAGGTCCCCCTGGGGGAACAGGCCACCGCCCACCACGCGGAAGGACCCCATGGAGCGCGCCACGCCCAGCCGCTCCACCATGGTCACGCCAGCCACCTGGATACGCAGCTGCATCCGCTTGGGGTTGGGTGGCTGGAAGTTGTTGGATGTCTGCTGGAACCCCGGGAACAGGGCTACCTGGCCGCCCCATTCGATGTGGAGGTGACCACCACGGAAGCCTGTCAGCGTCTGGGTGTGGGCCGTCTCCCAGCCCCCACTGTAGTTCTGGTAGGTGATGGCCAGGAACTGGTACGCGATAGCGCTGGCGCCGGGCGTCCGGTACTCCGTCTGCTCTCCGCGGGTCGTACCCGTCCCCCACAGTGGACCCTGGAGGCTGGCCGGAGCGCCACCGCTGGCCCACATCTGGTGGAGGGCGTAGGGCTTCACGTTCGTGGGGTCGTAGGACAGCTGTGGGGTCTGGGTGCGGTCCAGCGTGGTGATGGCGGACTGGCTGGCCTGCATCTCCGCGTTGAGCTGGTTTGCCTCCGTGGTCTGCGAGGTCCGCGCCTGGTGTTGGGTCCAGTACTTCATCCGCGCTTTCCTGCGATGGTGGAGGTTCCTGGCATCCGGTACTCCACTTCCCAGCCGACCACCAGGAGGTCGTCTGTGGTGGACACCTCGAGCGCGAACCACGCACAGGACTGCTGAGCCACGCCGATACGGAGCGGGACCAGCTGGGTGTCCTCCCAGACTGCGGAGCCGATGGTGGCGGCGTCATACACGGGAAGGTTCTGGGCGTCGGGAGGCTGGGCCAGGTAGGGCCGGCAGGTCAGGCCCTCCCGCTGGAAGTCCTTATAGGCCTCCGTGGTGATGTTGACGCTGCCTGTGGTCATGGCCCACAACGTGGCGTACTGGACGCGCTTCTGAAGCTGCGCGTCCCCCAGGTCCAGCCAGGCCGTTTTCATGATGCTGGTGGGCGGTCCGTTCTCCACGTAGGCATCGCCCACGATGGCCCCGCCCATGGTCCGGCGGGAGCTGATGACGAACAGGCCCGCCGGGTCATTGTTCCCCGGCGTGGTGCCCGTGTTGTGGCCGAAGACCAGCGCCCCGTTGTGGAGACGGTCCAGGGACCCCACGGGGAAGCCGGTACGCATGGACCAGCCTTCCTTCTCCGTGTGGAACACCACGCCCAGGTTCGGGCGGTCGTTCCCGTCCACTGGGATGTAACAGTGGTACGCCCGGTCCATCGGGGAGTACCGGCCCACCGCCCTGGCCGCGCAGTCCGGGGTGAGGCGGCGCAGCGTCCGCTTGATGGGCTCGGACAGGCGCAGGACCTGCATCTCTGAGCCACCATCGAACCCGCCCTGGAGCGCGTACACGCCATCCTGGGCCAGGAACACCACACCCAGCCCAGGGACCTGGTCAACCGTGTGGGGGGAGCGGCAGGCCACTTGACTGGTCACCGTGGTGGCCTGGAACCCGCTGGTGTAGTCGCCAGACACCACGTCCACGCCGTTCTCCCGCAGGACCACTAGGACCCGGTAGTGGGCGAACAGGCGCACCACAGCGCCACCTGGGGCGGACAGGCGGATGTAGTCCGCGCCTCCGAACTGGTCCGGGAGTCCCGGCTGGGAGAAGTACAGCGTGTTGGCGTCCGCGGGGCCACCATCCAGGAACAGGCAGTCCTGGTACACGGCGGCCGTCCCAGCTCGAGGAGACGGCAGGGGCACGGAGTCCGTGATGGGCGGAGCCAGGGACCCCACGGCTGTGGACCTATTGGCGTCGAACCACAGCGCGTCCGTGTTGTTGCGGACGGTGTCCAGCAGGTACAGGTCCGTGTCTGCGTACGTCGGACTATCTGGGCTTACGTTCTGGGTCCGGTAGACCCGGCGGGCCACGGTCCCCTCCGGCCCCGTCGGCAGTTCCATGGCCACGCAGTACCGGAACCCCTCCGTGTTCGCCTCGAGCTGCCAGGACACCTCCGCCACGTCTGAGAGCGGGGATTCGCTCCCGTTCCCCAGCAGGAAGCTCACGCGGTAGCGGAACTGGGCAGCGTTGCCAGCCACCGTGGCGCTGGGGGCGGTAGCGAAGCCCAGGCCGTACGCCTTGGGGCGGCTGATGGCGCCAGGCTGGTCCGGCCACCACAGCGTGACGCTGTCACCTGTGACCGTGTTGGCGGAGGCTGGTGGGGCGCCGGACGCGCTGGTGATGGTCTGCACGTTCAGCAGGCCGGGAGCGGCTGCCTGGGCCGCCCAGCCCAGGGGGCGGAGGACACCAACACCCACAGCCAGGGCCGCGTGGATAGTGTCAGGCAGTGGCCACGGCCGGACCACCACGGGAGTGTCCCGCCCATTGGTGACCAGGACGCCGTCCGCCAGTGCTGTGTACTGGCTGGGGGCCTCCCCGGGCGCTGGGATGGTGCGGCCGTCCTGGAGCCCGTACTTGGTGCCGACGCCACCCACTTCCCAGTACAGGAACAGGGTCCCGCCACTCTCGAACAGGATGGTGTAGCGCTGGCCACCAGGCGCCTGCTCATACACGAACAGGGAATCAATGGGGCCAAGCGTGTGGAACGGCTCGAAGCCTACCGCCGGGTCCGGCCGGTACTTCTCGAAGCCCACGCGCGTGGACCAGCCGAACGTCTGCGGGTCCACTGTGACGTTCTCCAGCCGCGTGAAGCTATCGGCCGGCTGCGGTAGGAACTCGACAACGGCGCCAAGTTCCCGGAATTGTTGAGTGATTCCATGCACTTAGGGCCTCACGGCGTGAAGGTCAGAGGCCCGAACGGGTTCGGGTAGGTGCGGAAGTCCGACCCACCACGCTGGATGCGCCGGGGAGGCTGGCCCAGGTACCGGGCCTCCATCTCACGGGTGAGCGTGGTGCGCTTGCGCTGGTAGACGTTGGACAGCGCCGCGTTGTCATGCTTCAGCGTGACCTGCTCGAGGGCGGCGTATGCGATGGCCTGGGCGAAGGCTGCGGGGACCAGGGGGATGTCCGTGTCCTCCCGCATGGGCCGCGGGGCCACCAGGCGCCGGACGCCCATGGACGTGTCCGCGCTGGGGTGCGGGTACAGCTGGAAAGACGGGTACACGCCATTGGCGTCCTGGTACCGGATGCTGGCGGACTGGAAGGCCTGGCCCTCGAGGATGGACACGCGCGTGTCCGGTACCAGCGTGACACCACCAGGGGGCGCCACTGTGTCCGTGTTGGCCGTGATGCCCCCAGACCCGTCATGACGGAGACGCTGGGGGGCGTTGATACCCAGGGCCGGGGCGGTGAAGTAGTACCGACGGTACAGGCCGGTGGAGCTGGGGACCGTCTCCGGCGCCAGCGCCAGCTCCTCGTTGTCCTGCAACGTGATGGTCAAGACAGCGGACAAGCTGGACTCCAGGCCGGCGGAGACGCCTGGGCCGTAGCTCTCCGGCGTGTACGCTCCAGGTCCCAGGACGTTCACCATGTAGACGTTCAGCGTGCGGACCCCACGGCCAGCTCCTGGCGTGGTGACAGTCACGCCCCGGGCCTTCCGGGGTGCGGTCACCCGGGCGCCCTCGCTGGGTAGGTAGGCCTCCGGGGTGCCCAGGAGCGTGCGGGACAGGCGGCTGTAGTCCCTCTGGTACTTGGACAGCTGGAACTGGGGCGTGGGGGTGCCCGTGTCCAGGTCGTTCACCATCATGATGGTGGCCGTGTCGCCCCCCAGGTACACCTCCCGCTGGGTGATGGTGACGGCGTACGTGCCCGTGGTCCCCTCGAAGTCCCGGTCCAGGAACAGCTGGTTGGCGCTGGCCACGTACCGGATGACGTAGTCCCCCTCCAGGCCGTTGGCGTCCGTGATGGTGACCTTGCCACCTTCCCAGGAGCTACCCGGGACGACAGTGGAGCCGGACACGGGGAACCCGGCGCCGGCCACCGTGGCGGACCCACCCACCACGCTGAAGGAGCTGGTGGAGTCCGTGGGTACCGTGACCTCCCCTTCCCGCTGACAGAACATCCAGGCCCTGTCCGTAAGGAGGCGGGTCTGGGCGTCATTCAGCAGGGCGTCCAGCTGCCCATCGTACGTGCTGTTGGTGGGGTCGTAGTCCAGGAGGTTCCCGACGTACGCCCGGAGGTCTGCGAGGTTCACGATGGGCTCCTGTGTGAAGGCCCCGCCCCGCACGGAGACGGGACGGGGCCAGTGTAGCGCGTGGGGTGGGCGCTACGTCGCTTAGAACTGGGGCTTCACCATGATGGCAACCTTGTTCGCCGTGGTGCCGCCCTTGGCCTCCAGGCTGACGCCGAAGCAGCCAGCGGTGTCCGCCGCGGCGCTGGCTTCCACCTGTCCCGCAGCGGCGGAGCCGGCGGCGAGGGGGATACCAGCGGCGCCGATGGTGCCAGCCGTGCAGTTGACGCCTTCGACGTAGCCGGAGACGACCACGCGGACTCGGTCACCAGCGGCGCCAGCGTCAAGCGCCACGCCGATGGCAAGGGCGTTGCCCGTGGCCACGTTGGCGGCCTGGATGACGTACAGGGCCTTGTCCGGGCCAGCCTTGGACGGCTCGGAGGAGACGACGTCACCAGCAACGATGGTACCGCCGGCCAGGAAGGTCTCAACCTGGCGTCGGTGCGACTGGTCAGCCGTGGCGCCGGTGATGAGGGACTGGATAAGGGTGCTATCAGCCATTTCAGGCCTCCGCGTCGAGAAGGACACC
>WLWE01001196.1_pt1 | contig 20080 bp, 39 predicted proteins | sample 6718301 | NCBI WGS metagenome assembly WLWE01 (sample SAMN12718691, study PRJNA515312) | sponge metagenome | isolation source: marine sponge | host: Mycale hentscheli | place: New Zealand: South Island, Marlborough, Capsize Point | collected 2003-05-01 | reverse complement strand
TAGATGTAATTACGGAGGAATAAGTCATGTGGACATACAACATTCAAGGTTATGCAAGGCAAGCAAATGGTTTTTATAAATGGTTTGGAGTAACTTGTTTGTATGACGTTGAGGGCGTTAATGGCTCAGAAGCAACTATGGAAGTAACTGTGGAAAGCTATGAAAAAGCAGTGCAGTTTGTACTGTCTCACCAAGCATCTGCTAATCACGGAGTGATATACGATGAGTGACTACTACTGGGAAATTACCTATGGAAACAAAGACATAGGTCTTGATGATGACGTAGGGACAACTAGCATGTCGTCAAAGAAAAATTGGAAGGCAATGAAACGCCAAAAATTTAAAATGTACGATGACGATGGCATCCTATATTATAAGGGTTATTTGTATGGTGATGATGCTGACGGCTTTGAACCACTAGATGACTTTGGTATGCCTAATGCAGGATGTGTGGACATAAAATATAAATCTAACAACGGTGAATGGGAGTCTCTATGACAATGGAAGATTTTTCGACACTTATGTTCCATGAAATGGACGAGGACCAACACGCAGCATTTGAAGCAGCGTGGATCATAAGCTGGGCAAAAGATTTACAGGTCGAATGTGGTATGTCCGCTAAAGAAGCAGAAGAGCAAGCACCTTATGACTATGAAAAGTATCTTAATCAAGAGGGGTATACGCAACGAGACATGGACATAGAATTAAACAGAAGTAGAGGGTAATTAAATGAATACATATGTCACAGAAAAAATATGTAAAGTTTGTAAAGGCACGATACATCAAATGGAATATATCTATTCTATAGATAGGATTGATGTATACTACTGTGATGCTTGTAAAACTACTGCCAGTGCAAAGCCTGTGGAGTATGTTACTCCAGAGGTGGCGCTTGGCGAACTCTATGGAGAATAACTATGATGATTTTGCATTATAAAAGTAAGAAAGAACTCAAAGAAAATATAGGTAAGCCTTTGATGTATCAGGAAACTTCCATGTTTGGACCTGAGTATCAGAGTGATGGTAAATTCTGTGGAAGTAATCGACCATCAATTACTGGTATCAAAGGCCGAGAGTTCTTCGCAGAAGTAACCATGAAAGATAATCTAATTGCAAAGGTGATGTGATGAAAATACTAACAAAACAAAACGAAAAAGACATAGGCAAAAAAGTAATTAAATTCTTTACGCCTTGGTCAAACTGGTCTTGGTATGTTACCGAAGGTGAGAAGACTGAGGATGGTGATTGGTTATTCTTTGGCTTTGTAGAGGGATTTGAAAAGGAATGGGGTAGCTTCATGCTATCAGACTTGACTAGTGTCACTGGCCCTATGGGCCTAAAGATTGAGAGAGACAGGTGGTATAGTAAGCCTGTTGATAAATTCAAAGAGGACTTAAATGAACATATTTATGCTTGACAAAAATCCTGCTGTGGCGGCTCAGTATCATTGCGACAAGCATGTAGTCAAAATGATATTGGAAACAGGTCAGTTGCTATCAACTGCTTGGCGCGTCACAGCAGGAGATGAGTACCCAGATGAGCGTGGCATGTATAAAGCAACGCATAAGAACCACCCATCTAATGTATGGGCCAGACAATCTAACAATAACTATCACTGGCTGTATGAGTTGTTCTTAGAACTTGGAAAGGAGTATAGGCACAGATATAACAAAGAGCATTTAACCATAAAGAAGTTAAGAGGTCCGCTTGATATGCCGCCATTCGGTATTGAGCAAAAGTTTATGACTAAAATGCCACAGTGTATGCCCGACGATGCAAAGCGTGACGATCCTGTTGATGGCTATCGTAATTATTATAAGCTTTACAAGTCACATATTTTAAAGTACACTAATAGACCTGTTCCCGAATGGCTAGAAGGAGTATCTTAATGGCTAAAACTAAAGCAAGTATAGTTGTAGAAGCGACCAAGAAAAAGACAAGTATTGGTGGTAATCATGCGATGCTATCAACTAAAACTATGAACAAAAATAAGCGTGCCAGTTACAAAAAATATAAAGGGCAAGGCCGATGATAGATATTCTAACCTTAATTGTAGAGGGTGCTGTATTGTTGGGCGTGTGGTTCAACACCATTATCAACTTAATCTTATACCGTAAGAGGAAAAATCGTGGCTGACTTTAAAGGATGGGTCTATCTTGAGGACGAGATGCCTCGCATAGGATCAGGCGCACGGCTGGTAACAGCCAAGGTAGGTTGGAAGTGGGTCAGGGCAAAGTCTGTGACGTACCCTATACCACAAACCTACACACGTATTAACTTATCTAAATGGAAAAATGTTTTGCGCCGCACTGAGAAGCGTGGCATACCTTGGAGTACAACATGGGAGACAAGCAATGGAAAATGATACATGGGAAAGAAGGGGTAAAGATATAGATTCTTTTTATCAATTATTTGGTGCTGAAATAAATTATAATCTGGAGACAGAGAATAAAAATCCTTTGGTTGTAGTGTATGGTGCGCTTGCTGCTGCTGTTGATGCGGCTTTCCTACATGCTCCATCAAACACTGATGCCATGCACGTAATCCACAGTCTGTTAAATAAAAAGCTAACAGACTTGCTAGGTTACGACGACTAGTGTATACTCCACATAGCTCAACTGGATAGAGCAACAGCCTTCTAAGCTGTAGGTTGTGGGTTCGAGTCCTACTGTGGAGGCCACCCTATTACTAACTACTACTTAGCTTACTACGTAAGCAGTAGTTAGTTAATAGCTAACACAACGGAGAATGAAATGTATAGTGAGACCACAAGTTTTAATGCCAGTAAAATTGTATGTCATACTGAACGAAAGAAAAGTTATAGTATTACTAAAGTAACTGTCACCGACATTAAGGGAAACAGGATTGAACATAAAGTTTTTCACGACGACAATATGTTTGTAGAGGTAGAGGCATCAGATGTCGATGAATAAATTTAAAAACATAGAAGAAGTTATGTCTTTTATTGAGAACGAATATGATCCTTGGATTTCGCCTATCATTGAAGACTACATGGCCGAACCAAACGAAGGTGGATATTTTGACGTTGACGATCTAAATTATTTCCTTGAAAAAGAAAAACTTGTAATGGAGAAAGACTATGAAGAATGGATCAAAGACATTTATCACGCAGCGGGTCGATGAGTTGATGGCAGAGGGTAAAGCCTCTCGCCGCAAAGCATGGGTAATGAGTGAGATACTTGATACTATCTTTCACGAGAGCGGCACCGATGCAGCCTTCTGTCGCGACGAAGCCCGTCGCTATATCATAGACTACTGTGGATTAACTGAAGATGCCTGATAATGTAATTCATGTAGACTTTTCTCGACCCTCGGAGCCAGAGCGAGTGACGGTCCCGTGGGATGCTGTTAGAGATTTTGTATTTTCTTTTAACTACAACCCTGATGACTTCGATGAGTTGGTTGAGTTTATTTACGAGGCATTTAATGTTGAAGTTATAACTGCGGAGTTTTAGAAATGGAAACTAGCATACGGTTTAGCAAGACATGGGCTATGCCTAACCATAATACATTTAGCATTAAGCCTATCAAAGACTTTGTTGTTAGATGGACGCTCGGCGCGGACATAATTGTTGATCCGTTTGCGCGTGACTCACGAGTAGGAACAATCACCAACGACCTAAACCCAGAGACAGATGCTCAGTATCATATGAAAGCAGAAGCTTTTCTAAATTGTCTTTTAACTCAAGGTGTTGAGGCTGATGTCGTGCTGTACGATCCACCCTATTCTGTCCGACAGGTCAGTGAGTGCTACAAAATAGCAGGGCTTGAGGTTACACAGCAGGATACACAAGCATCGTTCTACACTAAAGTAAAAGATAATATAAAACCTCTTGTGAAGGACAATGGTATTGTGTTATCCTTTGGGTGGAATAGTACAGGAGTAGGTAAGGAAGGATTTATAACAGAAGAAATAATGCTTGTCTCACACGGTGGACCTCACAACGATACGATCTGTGTAGCACAGCGTAAGCAAGATAACTCACAAGGAGAACTACTGTAATGAATGTTGAAGGAAAAGTTTGGGGCAGTACTTGTCCCCTGTTACAAACACCAGCTATTGAAATCCATCAGATTAAAATCAATAGCGGTGGTTTCTGTAGCACACACGCACATCAAAGTAAGATCAATGCTTTCTATGTATTGGAAGGCGAGTTAATTATTAGACGGCATAAAGACTATGGCTTGGTAGATGAAACCCATTTGTTTATGGGAGATATGTGTGTAGTTCCTGCTGGAGAGAAGCACTCTTTTGAAGCCTGTCAGGAAACCAAAGCCCTTGAAATTTATTGGGCAGAATTAAATCACACAGATATTATTAGGGACAATGTAGGTGGCATGATATAATGAAATCTCTTGAAAGGAGATTGCTATGTCATATATTATAGTACAAATTCCTACCAACCTAGACCTAGAAGAAACAACCCCATTGGTTGCAGACGATGGGGATACCATCGAAAAATTTGATACCCAGATGGAAGCAGAGTTGTTCATGGACGATGTTCTAAAACCTTTCTTTGGGGATCAGCTACACGATCTACACGTTCTAAGGATACACTAATGATTAAATATATTCTAAGTAGTTTGTTACTGCTTATGTTAGTAACACCAGCTAAAGCAGAAGAGGAGCGCACATGTTTAGTTGAGGCAGTTTACTTTGAGGCTAGGTCTGAAACCTTTGCTGGTAAGCTGGCTGTAGCTAATGTAATTCTTGAAAGAATGTATGATAAAACTTTTCCTAATAGTATCTGCAAAGTTGTAAAGCAAGGCGTGTATTGGGAAGGCAACCCAGTTAGAAATAAATGTCAGTTCTCTTACTGGTGTGATGGTAAGACTGAAAGGATGAGGAATATCAAAGCACTAGAAGAGGTTGTTAAGGTAGTTAATATGGCACTTGATGGTGTATTACTTCGAGATACCCTTGGTGCTACACATTATCATGCAGTATATGTATCACCTAAATGGGCTATGGCAGATAACTTTTTTCTGCTGGCTGTGGTAGGTGAGCATGTATTTTATAGACGCGAACTATGTTGTTAGGAAGGGACATGAATGACGCACAGAAAATACTAAAGCTTGAGCAGTATATAACTGTACTCAAGAAAGCCTTACAAGATAAGGACGAGACAATTAAAAAGTTACTTGCAGAACATTCAATAAACAGGAGTAAGTGGGCAGAGTAATGGCAAAAAATCTATGGCAAAAAGAACGTAACCATCTGTTTCGTGATCTTACTAGACAGTATAGCGAAGAAGGATACACAGCCAAGGAAGCTAAGAAGCTTGCCAAGGAAGAGATCAACGAGATTATGGAGGACAAAGAAAACTTTATAGATAATCTATGGGAAGAAACTTTTGATGAGCGTTAAACTTATAGACCATATGGGCAGTGATGTTACTGTTGTAAATGCAGCAAGGGTATCATTCAACAAACGATCACCCAAAAGCAAACCAATCTCTGACAAAGATATTAAGTTAATTAACTATCTTGCCAAGCACAATCACTGGACACCGTTCGGCCACTGCTCCGCACAGTTTCACATGAAGGCTCCTATCTTTGTAGCTAGACAGTTAGGCAAGCATCAGGTAGGCTTGGTGTGGAACGAGGTGAGCCGTCGCTATGTGTCTGACGATCCAGAGATGTGGGTTCCTGAAGAGTGGCGCAAAGCCTCAGAGGATAAGAAGCAAGGCTCTTCAGATGAGTTAGTTATGTCGCAGCAACTTGTAGGCGACAAGTATAAAGATGCAATATGGGAATGTTTTCAAGTATATAAATCCTTACTAGATTTAAAGGTATGTGAGGAACAGGCTAGGGCAGTGTTGCCACAGTCTACCATGACTGAGTGGTACTGGAGCGGTAGTATAGCTGCCTTTGCTAGGGTGTGTAAGCTGCGTCTTGCAGAAGATACCCAACTGGAAACTAGAATCATAGCGCAGGAAATGAACTCGTTACTAAAGAAACAGTTTCCTATTTCGTGGAACGCTTTAATTAACCAACAAGAGGTTTAGAAATGGAACAGTTGTTTGCAATTAGATATTCAAATGGTGTAGTATTGTCTGCACAAGATGACTTTAAGAAGCTAGAAATGCTAGATCAAATAGAAATGTTAGTTACAATAGAAAAGGAAATAGCAGAGTATCGTAAAGAACTTATTAGAGATGCTTGGAAAAATCACCAGAGGTCTTTGTAATGAATAAGAAATGGACAGTACAGAATACAAAAACAAAAACTATAGTAGACACCTGCGATACAAAAGGAGATGCAAAAGAGACGCTTGACTTTCGTAACACATTATGTTACGCTCTTAATATAGATAGTAAAAATCTTTACTCAATCGTTTTCCAATAGCGAGTAACCCATGTCAGATACAGGAACTTTTGTAAGGCACCTTCCATGTGAAGCGTGTGGGTCTTCTGATGCCAACTCATTGTATTCAGACGGCCATCAATACTGTCACAAATGCGAAGCATTTATACCAGCCGATGAGGAAATAAGTATGCAAACAAATACAGTAGTAGCAATAGATAAAAGGAAACCAATGAACAGCTATGACAATGCAGTTATATCTGACCTTGGTGATCGAAAGATTACAGCCGAGACTGCCAAACTTTTTGGGGCGTCGGTCATTAAAGACAACGCAAACATCACACACCATTTGTATAACTACCGTGGGCCAGATGGCGAAGTGATCGGTCGAAAGATTAGGTCTACCGCCGACAAGAAGTTCTGGTCTGAAGGCAACCTGTCGGGTGCAGGATTGTTTGGGCAGCATTTGTTTACTCGCAAAGCAAAGTACGTTACCGTATGCGAGGGTGAACTAGATGCTATGTCTGCGTATGAACTGCTCGGATCAAAATGGCCCGTAGTCTCACTAAAGAATGGTGCAGGGGCAGCAGTTAAAAACTGTAAGGAACAGTTTGACTTTCTTAATATGTATGACAGCGTTGTATTATGTTTTGATAATGACAAAGAAGGAAGAGAAGCAGCCACTAAAGTTGCTCAACTGTTCGAGCCTAACAAGTGTAAGATTGTCACCCTTGATATGAAGGATGCCAATGAGTATCTAAAAACAAATCAACGACAGAAGTTTGTAGATACATGGTGGGCTGCTAAATCCTATACACCAGCAGGAATTATTAACCTTAGTGATCTTGGTTCTTCGCTGTACGACGAAGCGTACTTCGAGACTGTAGCCTACCCTTGGTCCAAGCTTAATGAGAAGACGTACGGTATGCGTACAGGTGAGTTAGTCACGTTCACTAGCGGTGCTGGCATGGGTAAGAGCAGCATCATCAGAGAACTGATGCACTACATTATGGGCAACACTAAAGCGAACATTGGTGTACTGGCTTTGGAAGAGAGTATCCGAAGCACTGCTTTTAACATTATGTCTGTTGAAGCTAATGCTCGACTATATATCAAGGAGATTAGAGATCAGTTTACACAGGAACAACTAAATGATTGGCAGGAAAAGACGGTAGGAACGGGTAGGTTCTTTGCCTTCGATCACTTTGGTTCTATCTCTAACGACGAGATACTGGATCGTGTACGTTACATGGCAAAGGCTTTGGACTGCAAGTGGGTGTTCCTCGACCATCTATCTATCCTTGTCTCTGGGCAAGAGGACAATGGAGATGAGCGTAAGTCTATTGATATTCTTATGACAAAGCTACGCTCTCTTGTTGAAGAGACAGGCATTGGCTTGCTGCTGGTCAGTCACCTACGTCGCCCATCAGGTGACAAGGGGCATGAGGATGGCCGTGAGGTGAGCCTATCGCATCTACGTGGGTCAGCATCTATCGCTCATCTAAGTGATAGCGTAATAGCCTTGGAGCGCAATCAACAGGCTGATGATCCAGTAGAGGCCAACACAACTACACTACGTATTCTAAAGAACAGATATACAGGAGACACAGGAATAGCTACGCATCTTCATTATGATAATCAAACAGGTCGCATGACACAGATTGATAATCCTTTTGTTGAAAATGAAGACGATCAGGATATTCCTTTCTAGATATGAAAGCTATTGTAGACATTGAAACAGATGCTATTGATGCTACAGTTATCCACTGCATCGTAGCTAGAGACTATGACAACGGTACTGAGTGGTCATGGGTAGGTGAGGAGTGTCACGAGTTTGCAGCGTGGTCTAAGAATGTAGAACAATTTATAATGCACAATGGCATTAGCTTTGATGCACCTGTCTTGAACAGACTAACAGGTTCTACAATACAGCTACGTCAAATCCGTGACACCCTCATTGAATCACAGTTGTATAACCCAATCAGAGAAGGTGGTCACTCCCTCAAGACTTGGGGTGAGCGGCTGGAGTTTGCAAAGACAGAGTTTCAGGAGTTTGAATACTACACACCTGAAATGCTAGAGTACTGTAAGCAGGACGTTAGGCTTACACATAAGGTTGCACAGTATCTTGATAAAGAAGGTGCTAAGTTTTCTAGTAAAAGCAAAAGACTAGAGAACTGTGTACGTGCAATTGTAGATCAGCAGGAAAAGAATGGCTTCACACTTAACCTTCGTGGTGCCATGCTGTTACTGTCTGAGTTGCAAGAGGAAGAAGATAGCTTGATTGCTAAAGCTACTGAGATGTTTCCACCAAAAGAGTTACAACTAAAAACAAAAGTAAAGTACATTCCATTTAACATAGCTTCACGTAAACAGATTGCAGAAAGACTGATGGAGAAAGGTTGGAAACCTAAACATCACACAGACAAAGGCAATGTTATTGTCAATGAGGAGACATTGAGCCATATTAAAATGCCCGAAGCTCAGATGTTTAGTAGGTTCTTTTTGCTACAGAAGCGTACAGGAATGTTAAAGTCGTGGATCAAAGAGTGTCACGACGACGAGAAGGTTAGAGGCAGGGTAATGACGCTCAAAACTGTGACGGGCCGTATGGCTCACAACAGTCCTAACATGGCTCAAGTTCCTGCATCTTACAGTCCCTACGGCAAAGAGTTTAGATCGCTGTGGACTATCTCTGATCCAGAAAAGTACAACCTAATAGGTACAGATGCTTCTGGATTAGAGCTACGCTGTCTTGCACATTACATGCGAGACAAAGCGTACATTAATGAAGTAGTAAATGGTGACGTACATACAGCCAACATGAAGATGGCAGGGCTAACCAGTAGAGACCAAGCAAAGACATTTATCTACGCATTTCTATATGGTGCTGGTGCTGCCAAGATTGGTAAGGTTGTTGGTGGCGGGTCTGCACAGGGAAGAGACCTTATAGAAAGGTTCTTAGGTAATATGCCAGCCCTTAAAAGACTACGCAACCAAGTTACTGAGGCTGCAACAACAGGTTCTATCTTAGGTTTGGATGGTAGACATCTAAAAATTAGATCAGAACATGCTGCACTAAATACTTTACTGCAAGGTGCAGGAGCAATCATTTGTAAAGAATGGTTAGTTCAAATAACTAGGATAATAAATGAAAGAGGAGTGGATGCTAAACTTGTTGCATCTATTCACGATGAGTATCAGTTTGAAGTTAGTGTAAAAGATACTCTTAATTTCTGTAGAATAACTAAAGAGGCTATCTTAGATACGTCTCGTAACCTAGCTGTTGTGTGTCCACTCGACGCGCAGTATAAAGTAGGCAAGACATGGGCAGAGACCCACTAATAGTAACTACTACTTAGCTTACTACGTAAGCAGTAGTTACTTATTAGGTTGACATTCCTGCTTGCTTGTAGTACCATACACAACCCAACTACAATGGAGAACAACATGACAAAATCAGTAGATAACAAAATCCTTCGTGCCTTGAAGAAGGGCATGAGAGTAACCCGTAAGACGGCTATTGAAAGAGGCTGGTGTGAGAACCTTACAGCCGCTATCTCTCGCCTACGTCAGAAGGGATATGTTATTGAAGCAGTCAAGGCAATGACCCCAGACGGTGATGCGTACACTCGCTATCGTCTAGTAGCGTAATGTCTTACGCCCGAGAGTATTCCGTAGGCAAAAAAGCAGAAGATTTATTTAAACAATCAATGGAAGATTTAGGATGGCACGTTTATGATGCAACGAAAGAGGAGAACATTAAGAAGCACATAGACTTTCATCTAGTAAGTAGTAAAGAAAATAAATTTTTCTCTGTTGATGTTAAAGCTCAGAAGAAAACTAACCGCTCAGATAATAAAGTAAATAACGAGTGGCTATGGATTGAGTTTGTAAATGTCCGTGGCGCTTTTGGGTGGTTACATGGAGAGGCAGACGAGATTGCCTTTGAAAGAAACACAGATTTTCTTATGATTAATAGAGAAAGGTTAAAAGAATTTGCGTTTAAAAAAGTAGAGAATATAGACGTAGAACGAGCCTCAGATGCTAAGTATAAATTCTACAGCCGAAGAGGAAGAGACGACCTACTAACTCAAGTATCAGTTAATGACTTGATGAAAGAAGTAGAGTACAAATTAATTGACAAAGCTTGTTGACTTATAAGATACCGCATGTTATAATGTGTGTTCTTGTGTAGTAGACAAGGTAGAAACTAAATTTAGAAACTCAAGGAGAAAATAAAATGGCTAACGAAAATTACGCAGACCCTATCTTTATCACTGGTGAAGCTTACTGGGCAAAGGTGTTTGAGCCTAACACGATCAACCCAGAGAAGCCTGAGTACACTATTGATATTTGTAATCTTGATCCTGATAATTTAAAGATTGCACAGGATGTCGGGCTGACTGTTAAGAATGTATCAGCAGAAAAGCCAGATGATAAGCGTGGTAACTTTGTTACACTCAAGCAATTCACTACAACCTATAACGGTGATCCCAGAAGTATTCGAGTAGTGGATGCACAACGTAATCCTTTCCCTGCTAATACACTAATTGGCAATGGTTCTAAGGTATGCGCTAAAGCATATCCTAAAGCATGGACCTTTGGTGGTAAGGAAGGCGTCAAAGGATATCTTGACTCCCTACAGGTTCGTGAACTTGTTGAGTATACAAGCAACGGTCCTGACTTTGATGTGGTCCCTAATGGATACACGAATGAAGAAGCGGTAGACTTCCCCCTCGCTTCGTAGTTTGAAAGGAGATGAGGGGTATCTATTAATTTAGATACCCCTCTAATTTTTATGACAAAAACAATAGATACATTAGTCGAGGATATTTATAATTTATTTACCTTTGATCCTATTGATATGGATGAGGCAGAAGTAGACAAGCACATTGATACCTTTGGTGAGATGCTAAAGGTACATATAAAAACATTTATGTATGAGTCTCCTAAAGATCGCACAGCACTACGCCTCTCAGCTATTGGCAAACCCGATAGACAGCTATGGTATGATTCAAGAGTAGAAACAACTGAAGATTACTTGAAACCTAGCACACGAATTAAGTTTTTGTATGGATATATTTTAGAGGAACTGCTGCTGTTGTGTGCGTCTATATCTGGACACAAGGTTACAGATCAGCAGAAAGAACTTACTATTGAAGGTGTTAAGGGCCATCAGGATTCACTGATTGATGGTGTGCTTATTGATTGTAAGAGTGCATCAGGTAGAAGCTTTGATAAGTTTAGGCGTAACGATTTAGTAAACGATGATCCCTTTGGTTACATTGCACAAATCTCTGCGTATGCACAGGCCAATGGACTAGATGAGGCTGGCTTTCTTGTGATAGATAAATCAACAGGAGAGATTTGTTTGTCTAGAGTACACTCAATGGAGATGATAAATGCCAAAGAAAGAATTAAGAAACTCAAGCAAATGGTTGCGAAGGAAGCCGCAATCCCTGATAGGTGCTATCCTGCTGTTCCTGATGGTAAGTCTGGTAACATGCGTCTTCATATTGGTTGTGTGTATTGTCGCCATAATAGAGAGTGTTGGAGTGATGCAAATGAGGGCAGAGGCTTACGTACATTTAAATATGCGTCGGGTAAAAGACATCTGGTTAAGGTGGCGAAGACGCCAGACGTAGAGGAAGTCCATTACTAAATGCACTGGGACTACGATAGGAAACTAGACATACAAAAGTATTTTGGTTTTGTATACTGCATCACCAACACAAAAACTAAGAAGGCTTACATAGGGTGCAAGCAGTACTGGACTTATCGTAAAGGTAAAAAGAAAAAAGAATCTAACTGGAAAGTTTATACTGGTTCTAGCAAACATCTTAAAGAAGACATAGATAAATTTGGTAAGGATACTTTTAAATTTAAAATCTTAGGACAGTTTAAAAACAAACGAAGCTTAAAGTATTATGAGTGTTACCACCAAGTTATACGACATGTCCTTACTGCAAAACTAGAAGGAACGGACGAGCCAGCCTACTATAACAACTGGATAGGCGGTAAGTTCTATAGACCAGTACAGGATTTTAATGAAGATGAATGAAGAGCTTATTGAATCTTTATACGATCAAGTAAATAAGAACCCACACAAAGTTTTATATATATCTGTTATCTTACAGGCGTTGCTAGACTTGCTCAAGGTTGAACGAGAAGAAGAGGCAAGCAGTATTACCTTGGAAAGGGATCAAGCACGGGCTTGGTTCTTTGCTTCTATTGGTGTTACAGCCGACGACTTTGATACTGTCTGTACCTATGCAGGACTTGAGCCACGCAAGGTACGAAGCTTTGCTTTAAAAGTTATAGACACAGGAGATCAAGAAAATGTCAGAAGAAGAATCAGCTTACTCCTCTAACGAAGGGCCAGACGATTACTATCTAAGACAGTTTAGAAAACAAAGAAAAAGTAGAGAAGAAACTAATACCCTAACCAAGCAGGTTGGGGGAAATCATTACAAAGATTGTGGCATCCAACCAGTAGAATATATTCATGCCAATAGCCTTGACTACTTTGAGGGTAACGTGGTAAAGTATATAACTCGCCACCGTGCTAAAGGAGAGGGAGAAAAAGACATCAGAAAAGCTATACACTATGCAGAGTTAATCTTAGAATTATATTATAACAAGTAGAAGTAAAAGGGGAAGTGTATGTCTATGTTTAAATCAAATCGAAACCCACAGTTCAGGTCTAAGTTCAGCGAGGACATTTTTAATACTAAGTACTCACACACAGGAGCGGAGACTATGCACGAACTGGCATGTACTCTGGTTGAGGATGTGTGTCAGAGCTATCTTACTCGTGATGAGAAGGACGAACTGATAGACCATATGTCCAATCTTCGCTTTCTTCCAGGTGGTAGATATTTATATTATGCTGGTAGAGAGAAAAAGTTTTTTAATAACTGCTATCTGCTACGCGCTGAAGAGGATACCAGAGAAGATTGGGCTGACTTATCATGGAAGTCTGAGTCCTGCTTGATGACAGGTGGCGGCATTGGCATTGATTATTCTGTGTATCGTGGTGAGGGTGCGTCACTAAAAGGCACAGGCGGCACAGCCAGTGGACCTATACCCAAGATGCAAATGATTAACGAGATCGGTCGCAGGGTTATGCAGGGTGGTAGCAGACGTAGTGCTATCTACGCATCTCTTAATCATCAGCACTCTGATATCATGCCCTTTCTTAATGCAAAGAACTGGGCAGACATGCCTGTTGGTAAGACAGGACAAACTTACTTTGATGTCAAGCAAGACGACTTTGACTTTCCCTGTCCTCTTGATATGACAAACATCAGTGTCAACTATGATACTGATTGGTTACTTAACTATTGGGAGACAGGAGATATAGGAGATGTCTTTAGGTATAATATACGTCAGGCTCTTAGAACTGCGGAACCAGGGTTTAGCTTCAACTTCTTCGAGAAAGAAAAAGAGACGTTGCGTAATGCGTGTACGGAAGTTACGTCCGAAGATGATAGTGATGTTTGTAATCTTGGCAGTCTTAACTTTGCTAGGATTGATGACCTCGGCCAACTCAAAGATGTTGTCCAACTCGCAACCAAGTTTCTCTTGTGCGGAACCTTACGCGCACAACTACCTTATGATAAGATTAATCTTGTTAGAGAAAAGAACAGGCGGCTGGGGCTTGGACTCATGGGGCTTCACGAATGGCTTATACAGAGAGGACACAGATATGAAACTACTCCAGAAATGCACCGCTGGCTTAAAGTTTATGAGGCAGAATCCGACAAGGTTGCAAGAGACTTTTCAAAGGTACTATCAGTTTCACGACCAGCAGCAGTTAGAGCTATCGCGCCTACTGGAACAATCGGTATTCTGGCTGGAACTTCCACAGGTGTTGAGCCTATATTTGCAGTCTCGTACAAACGACGCTACCTCAAGTCTAAGAAGTGGCACTACCAGTATGTAGTAGACAGCGCAGCACAGGAGATGATCGACTTGTATGGAGCCAAGCCAGATAAGATTGAGTCTGCTATTGATCTTGCTACTGACTATGAACGGCGTTTAAGCTTTCAGGCTAACGTGCAGGAGTATGTAGATATGTCTATCTCTAGTACTATTAACCTTCCTGCATGGGGTACAGAGGGCAACAACGAAGATGGTGTAGAGGACTTTGCACAGACGTTGGCTAAGTATGCTCACAGACTACGTGGCTTCACTTGCTTCCCCGATGGATGCCGTGGTGGTCAGCCTCTTACTGTTGTCCCCTATGCTGAAGCTGTAGAAAAACTAGGCGAAGAGTTTGAGGACAACGTACAGACACATGACATCTGCGACATTAGTGGTAGTGGTGGAGTGTGTGGAGTATAAAAAAAGACTTGCATATTGTAAAAAAATAATATATAATATATAAGAAGCTGCCATTGTGGGGCTTCACTAACTCGCTAAAGGAGAAAAATATTATGCCAAATATTACAAGAACAGTATTAAGTAACTATACAATTGGGTTTGATTCTTTATTTCAGGAACTGGAAAATATCAAAGATCAGTTTAGTAGTAAATATCCACCACATAACATTACCAAGATTGACGACAATAATTTTAAATTAAGTCTTGCTGTAGCAGGATTTACTAAAGAAGAATTATCAATTACCTTTGAAGATAGTTTAGTTTCTATCAAAGGTAGCAGAGATACAGAAAATAAAACTGAAAACTTATACAACGGTATTGCAGAAAGAGATTTCTATAAAAAGTTTAAGATGAGTGAGCATATGGAAGTTGTTGATTCTAAACTTATGAATGGTATTTTAACTTTGTCTCTTCAAAGAGAAGTGCCAAAAGAAAAGCAGCCCAAGAATATTAAAATTAACTAAGGAAAGGATGTAGAGAGGGGGTTGTAGCTTCCTCTCTACAACTATTTATATGGCTAAAAAATTACCATTTACTGTATACATAGGATACGATCCACGCGAACAGACAGCTTATGATGTATGTAAGTTTTCTATAGAGCGAACAGCATCAGAGCCTATCAGAATCTTACCTATCAAGAGACCTACAATGGAACGCATGGGTCTATACTATAGGCAGTTTGATATTGTAGACGATCAGTTTATTGACAGCAAGGATGGGCGACCATTCTCTACAGACTTTAGCTTCACTCGGTTCTTGGTTCCAGCACTTAACATGTACGAGGGATGGGCTTTGTATATGGATAGTGATATGTATATGAGAACAGATATTATCGAACTGTTCGAGGACTATACAACACAAGAGTATTCAGACTTCTACCCTCTGTTCTGTGTGCAGCATGACTATGCGCCTAAAGATACACACAAGATGGATGGTAAGCTACAAGAAAATTACTTTAGAAAAAACTGGTCAAGCTTTGTGCTATGGAACTGTGGACATCCTGCACATCAGAAGCTAACAGTAAACGAAATTAATTCTAACTCAGGCTCATGGCTCCATAAGTTTGGCTGGCTATCGGACAAGGCATCCGACATTGGTAAGATTACTGAGGATTGGAACTGGCTAGACAACCACTCTTCTGAAGACCTTGAGGCACGTAACGTACACTTCACTACTGGTGGTCCTTGGTTTAAAGATTGGCAATGTCGTCGAGCCATAGATGGTCAGTACGCTGCCGAGTGGAATATGGATTACTCTTACTTACTCTTACATGGACTTACTAATGAAATATAAAATTGTAACTTGTTTTAATGAAGAAATTCTAAATCAAACAGGCAATACAGTACTAAATCAGTTTAAAGAAATTTGGGAACCAAGCTTTGAGTTTCATTGCTATTATTATCAGATAGATATTAGTAAGTACTCTCTGCCACAAGCACCAAACATTTTCTATCATAACCTAGAAACTCTAGAAGATTATTCAAAATTCTTAGAAGAGTATAAAGAACATGATGGCACTGAAGGTGGACAGATTCCTTATCAGGATATCCTAAACCCACATAAGTTCTTGCCTCGCGTTCTTGCCCTAACTGAGTGTGCGTTTAATAATGCAGACGCATGGATGGTTTGGATTGATCCTGATGTTATAGCTAAGAAAAAAATTACTGCCAAGGAACTAGACAAGCTGTTCCCAGACGAAGAAGATAAGGTTGATATGCTTTGTCTTAGAAATACAGAATATCTAATGGCCTTTAATTTATCTAGGCAGACATCAGTAGACTTGTTAGGAGATTTTAGAGGCGCGTTTATCTCAGGTGAGTTCCTAAACTACAGAGAGTGGCACGATACATTTGTTCTTAATAGACTACGTACTATTTATGTTGCACATGGTATGCGATCCGAAGAACTCTCTAATGAAAAGTCTTACATCAATGCTTTGTTTGCTTGTCTTAGAGATAAAAAAAGTGCTGCTCTTAGAGACAAAGATGGTAACAGAATACTTCAGCTATCTGATACCGAGACATCTCCAGATATTCTTCCCAACAGGTATCGACAACTTGCAGACTTAATTAGATTTTATAAGCCTTCTACTATTCTTGAAACAGGTACTTGGAATGGTGGTCGTGCTATTGAGATGGCGCTTGCAGCGTTTGAGAATACAGACAGTGTGCATTATGTTGGCTTTGATTTGTTTGAAGATGCTACGTCTGAGACAGATGAGGTAGAGTTCAATGCCAAGCCACATAATAAAATGTTGGCAGTTGAGAATAGGCTCAATGAGTTTAGAGAGCATATGCAAAAGAACGAGGGCAAAGACTTTTCGTTTGATTTAGTTAAAGGTAATGTACGAGATACCCTATCTATGTACTTTGAAACTGCGTCAACTGATAGAGAAAAAATTGACCTTGCTCTGATTGGCAGCGGCAACAGCAAAGAAACAGTAGAGATTGAGTATCAGTATCTAAAAGATGTTCCAGTAGTTGTTATGGATCATTACTTTACAAAGGACGACGATGACAAAATACCAGATGAAAAAGCGCAGGGCATTAAGAAGATTTTTGATGGCGTGGCTACTAAGAAGATGGAGAAAACTCCTGAGATTGAAGGCGGTTGGACCACATTCGATGATCGGAGTATAGTCAGAAAGTATGTGCTTCCCTCTGGTGACAGAGTAGCTGACGGTGGGCATACGCATCTAGCAGTTATTCTTAATAACGAAAACCTAGAAGATGTGCCAGATACTCTCAAGCGTGTTCCTATTATTGTAAACCCGCGTGACTCTGTGCCGCGAGAGTATATTAATAACAACATTCAAACTAACATGAAGCTTATTGGCGACAACCAATGGGTCAGTAAGCACCCTGCCCATAAAGAAATGGGAGTGATTGTCTCGGCTGGTCCCTACATAGACTATGCTGCTCTTAAAAAGTTCTTGAAAAAGAATCCAGAGGCCAAGGTTCTAACAGTTAAACATGCCTACCCGCATTTGCTGGCTAATGGCATTAAGCCGTGGGGCTGTGTAGTGCTGGACCCTAGACCTATTACAGGTAAGAGTACACACAACATTATTCGACAGACCTTGTTTGAAAATCTTGATACTAGCACAAAGTTTTTTGTAGCTTCTATGACTGATCCATCTGTTACTGAGTTTCTTCTAGAAAAGAAAGCTTCTATATATGGATGGCATGCCTATACTGACTCACTCAGGCAGCAGCATGAGCAGGGTAAAGAGATTATTAACCAGCAAGTTAAGGTAGAGGATAACCTTGGTATACCACAAGGCGCTACACTGATTACTGGTGGTACTTGTGCAGCTATGCGTGCCATTGGAGTGTTTCACACAATGGGCTTTAGGAATATACACCTCTGGGGCTTTGACTGTTGCAGAGAAGAGCCAACAGCCGAAGAGCAAACCGAGACAACAGGTGATGTAGAAGGCGGCGAAGTACCCAAGCCTAAGTACATTGAAGTTAATGTCGAAGAAAAAACATACTGGACTACAGGCGAACTACTAGCTATGGCACAAGACTGTGAGAAAGTTTTCTCAGATCAAGGTATGGATGGTGTGCTAGAGTTTCATGGAGAGAACACAATGGTAGGCGATCTCTGGAAGATAAATCAGAAGCGGGATGACCGCCCTAAATTTAAGGATTACTATAATGACTGATCTAATGACTGATGATGATTGGGTAGACACAAAGATTTCTCAGTGGGGCCATGTTCCTGACCGAGAGATAGAGTATACTACTGAGTATAATAGACATAACGCATCAGAAAGATATCAAGAACTCTTGTCTGAGTATAAAACTATGCACGAGTCTGCTGAAGGAATGTTTAATGGTAAAAGCCTTCTCAAGTATGTAGATATTATTGGAAGTTACCTAGAAAAAAATGACTGCATTAATCTGCTGGACTATGGTGCAGGAAAGGGTATACTATATACAGATAAATACACGAAGCTAACAAATGAAATTGACAAGCCTCTCGGAGAGCTTTGGAATCTAGATTGTTTTCACCTTTACGATCCAGGTTACACGCCTTATTCGGTTCTTCCTGACGAGTGGCAGAAGGGAACCTTTGATGCTGTGATATGCACTGATGTTATGGAGCATGTACCAGAGACCGACTTGTTCTGGGTGTTAGAAGAGGTTCTTTCTTATGCGGGTAAAATGGCGTTCTTTAACATTTCCTGTGTACCCGCACTAAAGAAGTTTGCAGATGGCACAAATGTTCACATCTCTGTCTTTAAACCAAGGGCATGGCTAAACTTTTTTGCTGATATGTCACGTAAGTATCCTGATATAAAAATATATCTTTTCTTTGACACACCTGACGAAGAAGATAATCTTATTGTTGAAGGATACAGAGTTGAAATGTACCCTCAAGTAACAAGTCTTAAAAAGAAGGATGGAACAATAGCATGATTGGAATTGTAGATTCAGTTGTCGGAGTAGCTGGCAAGGTTCTTGATAAGTTTGTTGAAGACAAAGACCTACGTGTTAAGCTAGAGTCCGAACTTAAAAGTCAGATTATTGCGTTAGATATGGCGCAAGCACAGGCTAACATTGAACAAGCCAAACACCCCTCTGTGTTCGTAAGCGGAGCTAGGCCAGCTATCATGTGGGTATGTTGCTTTGCACTGGCATGGCAGTTTATTTTTGCACCCATTGCAAGTTGGGGATTGGCTATTTGGTATCCAGTAGTTACTCTTCCCACACTAGACACACAAGCCTTAATGACACTCTTGCTCTCGCTACTTGGCCTTGGTGGTATGCGTACAGCAGAGAAGTGGAAAGGCGTTGCTCGTAACAACATGAAGAAGTAACAATGCCACTAAATGAAAAACAAGAAAAGTTTGCACAGGCATATGTGCTGCACCGCAATGCTACCGAAGCTGCAAAGGCAGCAGGGTACTCAGATAAGTCAGCATATAACCAAGGCTATAGATTACTACAGATAGACGAAGTAGTAGAACGAGTTCACACATTAGAGAACGAACTAGAAACTAATGTAAATGTTATTGAAGAGATTGAAAAACAATATAGCTATGCTGCCACCAATGGACATACTAACAGTGCCATTAAAGCACTTGAATTATTGGGGCGTGTTAGGGGAGCTAATGCGGATACTGGTGTACCGAAAGATCAGGAGTCACTAGAGACTGCGATTGTAGGATGCCTTAATACATTAGGCCAAGAAAAAGTCATTGACCTACTGTCTAAGACAGATTATGCAGATTTATTCTTTGAAACGGAAGAAAACGCTGCCGAGGATGCGTCAGGAGAGCCGTTGGAGGCTGTTGGGTAGGCAACCCTACCGAAATAAGCTACATGCTCTGTACGGCGCTCTCTACCTCATAGCGTAG
>WLWE01001194.1_pt1 | contig 20094 bp, 14 predicted proteins | sample 6718301 | NCBI WGS metagenome assembly WLWE01 (sample SAMN12718691, study PRJNA515312) | sponge metagenome | isolation source: marine sponge | host: Mycale hentscheli | place: New Zealand: South Island, Marlborough, Capsize Point | collected 2003-05-01 | reverse complement strand
CTGACAATCTCACAACAGTCAATGTTCCATGCGAGATCAATGAGTAGATCACCCTCACCGACATAGCGATGGAGCACCTTGCCTAAATTGTCTGGGCAGACTTTGTCTTGGACGAATACGACCCCTTTTTCAATCCATGGTCGTAATGCTTCTTCATCAGGTTCAAAATCAATAATTGTTATCTGTGAAGGGTTAATTTTTATATGGTCGAGTAGGATTGGCAGCGTGCAACGAGCAACAAAGCCGAATCCAACGAATAAAATTTTGTTGTCAAATGTGACCATGCGAGCAACCAACTCCAGAGGCAATGTAAAATGCGCAAAAGTGTAAAGTTCATGAAACTATTGGTTTCAAAATGAACTCAAAGTATAACGTTGATCCACTCAATCAGTGGTTCCAGAAGATTTGCCTACAGAAAGATGTTTTGAAAAGTGAATAAACGAACGTTTTAGTTTTATGATGCCTTTTTGATATGGAACCGGTACAGTAACTGTTTTCTCACTCATCGCTTGAAACAAAGCACGGTTTACGACCAACAGCCGCTGAGGTGACAATAGAAATACTTATGACATTTTCGCATGCAATCTGGCTGGCAGTAGGTGGAGGTCTCGGCACACTCTCACGTGTTTTGGTGTTCATGCTAGCCGATCGGTTGTGTGGTCGGGATTTTTGGGGCACTTTTGCGGTCAACCTGCTCGGCAGTTTTCTTGTTGGATTGATTGTAGCCTTTCGCGAGGGTCGGATGAGTTTGCCCGTAGGTCTTGAAGCAATATTGTTGGTAGGATTTCTCGGAGGTTTTACAACGTATTCTAGTTTTGCATTTCAGTCATATGAGTTGTTTCAAGAAGGGAAGCCCAACCTTGCTGGAGCGTACATGGTCGGAACAACAATCTCTAGTTTGGCAGCTGTGTGGGTTGGGTTTTTTGTCGGTCGATTCTTTGCCGGATAAAGTGCATCTGCAAGACAGGGATGATAGTTATTTCGGCGAGCAGTGTGAGCCTTATGGTAGGCAATACTAAACAAGTATTTAAGGATGTTATGGATTCTTTACGACGGATTTCTATTTTAATATGGCTGCTTTCCGGAATGACTGGAGTAACGAATTTCCTTCATGCGAAGGAAAGAGAAAATAAGAACAACGAATATGTGTGGACAACTGATCACATGCAGGTTGGTGTACGTTGGCAGCCTTTTGCAGGCCGTCCAAGCAACAATGCCTATGATGCGCAACGCCCGGTGATTGCCCGAGACAGCAGTTATGTACAGTTCTGGATGGCGTGGTCAGCACTTGAGCCAACTGAAGCGAATACAGATTATCTCAACAAGCCGTCTGGTTATTTGCAGACTATGGAACAAGCAGTAGACGAGTGTGTAAAACGTGGAATCAAAGTAGAATTTGTGTTTTTTCATTGCCCTGCGTGGGCTTCTGAGTCTGGCGAGGCTGGCGGCCAGCGCCCTCAGCGAGGCGCTTTTCCGGCATTCGTAGGTCGTATTGCAAAACATTTCAAGGGCCGTGTTGATTCGTATCAACTGTCTCATGAAGTGAACAATCAAGGAATGATGAAGGGTGCCGATGTAGATTTCTTAATCAATGAAATTTTTATTCGTGGTGCTCGCGCTGTGAGGCAGGTTTATGAGCAAGAGCCAAAATTACCGGTACTAATTTCCACATCTGGAATGAGTCCATGTGAAAACTGCGGGCAAATGAAAGGCTTGGTGTCGAAGGGTGGCCGTGGAGTCAATGAGCTTTATGACCACTATGTTCAGAGCAAGGATTTGATAGAAGCTGTTGATGCATTGAATTTGAATGTGTCAGACCAAAACGATGGATACGGCGGTATGGATGGCAGTTTCGTATCTTCTGTTTGGGGCAACTACGAACTTGTTCGAAACAAGTTGGATAAAGCCGGCTATAGCCACAAGAGCGTTCTCGCAGCCGAGTCTTGGGTTTCATGGGATGATGGCGGAAGCGCAGTCGACGTCAATGGAGATGGTATTAAAAATGAGAAGGATGCCTTTGCTCGTACACTTACAATTATTGGCAACTGCATGGAGCGAGGCCTCAATACGATCCAACTTCCCTGGTCAGATAATTCGAGTGGTTGGGCAATGGGGTTAACAAAGAGGCGAGATTACAACGGACGTATTCAAGAGATTGCGCCAGAACTCGTGATTCCAGCAAATGATGGTGGTCCCGGTATTGTGACTCAAAAGATTGGACTTGCTGGAAACGACTCAGGTTTCCAGATTCGGCCGTTGGAAGGGAATGTTTTTACGGTTGATGATTACATCAACCCACCTGATCCGAATCATCTTCATTATTATATCTGGCGATGGTTTTCTCAGATTGCTGCAGGGTCTGATGAGGTCATTCGTCATGCTGTTGCGGGTGAAGTTGGCAATGATATAGCTCTAACGGGTAGTGGATTTACTGGAAACGAGCGATATCGTATTGCCTCGTATAACCGCACAAAAAAATCCTTTCGAGTGTTGGTTTATGCATCGGGAGCAAACGGCAAGACATTCATGAAAGTCTCAATTCCAAGCACAATTCAAATGGGTCACCATTCTAATACAGGAAAGGGCCTGCATGACTTTCGGGGCGAGGGATTTCATCCTGGTCAGGCTTATCAAGTAAAGATTGTTACAAAAAATATAAGTAACAAAGACGGGTCTGATGTCCATCGGAGAGCATTTAATTTAGAACAGAAAGTTGTTGAAGATGGCGTTCTAAGGGCGACTGTTGTAGGGGCTCGACAATTTACACTCATCGACTTTATTCCTGTGTTTCAAGAGAAGACAACAGAGTAGACAACGTGATCTTAAAGATGTTTGCCTTTGTGTGATCTGTGTGATGTCAAAGCAAAAAAAGCAACATGGGCACAAGCAGAAAATCAGTGTCGTTCCCCTGTTGGGAAATATGGATAGTGTGCTTTCTTCTAATGAGCAAGTTGTGTTGGCAGAGGCACTTCGAGCACGACCACCAAAAGCCATTCGAATACGGTTGCCGCGAGCACATGGACCAGCGGAAGAAGGGATTCTTCCGTTTGCTTCGGAACCAGTGCCATGGTATTCGGCAGGTTTTTACTGTAGTGAAACACATCAGCCTGGGCGATTCCTTGAACATGCTGCTGGTGTATATTTTATTCAGGATGCAGGATCCATGCTGGCCCTTCGTCTTCTCGATATTCAGCCACACGAGTGGGTTGCAGATGTATGTGCAGCCCCAGGAGGGAAGGCTTCAGCAATTCTTGAACAAGTAGGGCCAGGCGGTGGATTTCTGTTAGCGAATGAACCAATTCGAGGTCGACTCCCAGCTCTTGAGTTCAATCTTGCACGAGTTGGTTTTCCTCGTTATTGCATCACATCAAAAGATCCTGAACGGCTGGATTCCCAGTGGAAAAAACAGTTTGATGCTGTGCTTGTTGACGCTCCCTGCACAGGCCAAATGCTCGTTGGGAAGGGGAAGCAGTCTTTTACGGCCTTTACAGAGTCTCAAGTGACCCATTCTGCAGCCAGACAACAGCGGATTGTTTCAGCAGCAGCACAACTTGTACGACCCGGAGGCAGACTCGTTTACTCTACGTGCACATTTGCACCTGACGAAAACGAAGATGTCATCGAGACCTTTCTTGCTGCACATGATGGCTGGTGTGTGGAAGCGGTTTCTGATTTACAACCATGGCAGACGCCACGTTCACCAGGCGGATATCGGTTGTATCCACATCGTGATCGATGTGCAGGGGCTTACGCTGTTCGCTTGCGGTTAATGGGGGAACCACTCTTGAATCAGACAAATTTAATTAAGAAAGAGATGAAAGAAGATCTTCTGGTAGTAGGTGAAGAAACTATTGGTGGCACTCGTGGTGGTTATAGAATTCAACAGGCGAACCATTTAACCGAATTGCCAAAGGATATCGAGCGACGTCTTGAGATGCCGTGCGGAAGACATAGTGAAATCGCCTATCGACCTGCTAAACAGTGGCTTCCGTCACATGCGCTTGCCTTACGGCGGGATGAGTATTGGAGGCCCTGCTCAACGCATGAACTGAGTGATCGTGAAGCGCAAAACTTCGTCCAGGGACTGTCTCTTCCAGCCGGGCCACTTGGTTGGGTTGTTGCCACATGGCGAGGCCATCCTCTTGGTTGGCTTCGTGGCAACAGAGAACGCCTCAATAACCGCCTGCCAGCATCAGCAAGGCTTGGTTTTGTTCCAGTGTCAAGTTCTTCGGCTAAAGAAAACCTCTAGAACTCATTCATGAGTCCATGCACTTTCCTAATCGATCTGTATTTGCTCAGATGTTTTTCTGTCAGGTCTTCAAAAGGAAGAACCAAAAATGAGTTCCGTTGTTGTATTCTTTTTTAGACTACTTATGAACCGTGTTGTGGTAGGGGGTCTCGAATGAAACTTTTCTGTCGTGTGTTACTCTATACAGTTCTGTGTGCTGGAACCATTTTTTCAGCCTCTCAAAGCGTAGCTGCCAGACTGAATGTCGTTCTAATTGTTGCTGATGACTTGGGGTGGGGAGAACTTGGTTGTTACGGTCAGCAAAAAATTCTTACACCAAACATTGATCGTCTTGCCGCTTCAGGCCAGCGATTCACGCAGTTTTATTCGGGTGCACCAGTATGTGCGCCATCGAGATGTGTTCTTATGACTGGCCTGCATTTAGGGCATGCTGAAATTCGTGGTAATCGACAGGCGAAAACAGCCTTTCCTGAATTTGATGAGGGCCAATATCCCATTCGATCTGAGGCCATTACATTTCCGGAATTATTGCAACAAGCGGGATATGCGACCGGCGCGATGGGTAAGTGGGGACTTGGACCTGTTGGAAGTACGGGTGACCCGAACAACCAAGGATTTGATCTCTTTTTTGGATACAACTGTCAGGCAGTTGCGCATAGTTTTTATCCCGAGAGTCTCTGGCGGAACGCTGACAAAGTTCACCTGAATGATCATCCAATTCCGGGCCATAAGAAACAGCCCGAGGGTGAAGTTCGAATGGAAGACTGGATTGCAGAGACCTATGCATCCCGGCCGATTGTTGCCGAGGCAGAACAATTTATACACGACCATGCTGAAAAACCGTTTTTTCTTTACTGTCCGTTTACGGAGCCGCATGTAGCGATGCATCCACCTATTGAAACGGTGAATCGGTTTCCAGAGTCTTGGGACGATACGCCTTATCGTGGTGGGAATGCATATCTCCCACATCCGCGGCCACGTGCTGGGTACGCGGCGATGATTGCCGAACTCGATGATCATGTTGGGCGGGTGGTAACAGCAGTAAGCAAAGCGGGTCTCATGGACCAAACCGTCATAATTTTCACAAGTGATAATGGCACCACACACGAAGGTCGCGGTGAGCCGAACTTGCATATTGGCGGTGTTGATGCCTCTTTCTTTAACAGTACGTTGAACTTGCGTGGTTACAAAGGAAGTGTCTACGAGGGAGGTTTACGAGTGCCGTGCATCGTTAGGCTTCCGGGGAACGTTGGGGCCGGTCAAAGTATTGATGCCCCGGCGTGGTTTCCAGATATTTTTCCGACAGTGTGCGATATCGTAGGGATTCAGAAACCTGACCGTCTTGATGGTGTTTCCTTGTGGCATCTTTTAACGAAAAAGAAATCTCTCGGTCCTCGTCCGTCACCACTCCTTTGGACCTTTCCGGAATATGGAGGACAGATGGCGGTTCGGCTTGGTGACATGAAGGCAGTCCGCAGAAACCTGAAGCGAAAAAAGGCAGAACAAACTCCGTGGGAAGTCTATGACTTGGCAACTGATCCAGGTGAGACCACTGATCTAGCTGAAAAGCGACCCGATGTTGTAGCCGCAGCCGTTAAGGTCTTACTTCAACAGACCTCAGCCAATTCAGTGTTTCCAATGCCGAAGCCAGAAATTTGAGTACGGCAAGCGAAAAAAATGAGTAGCAGTCCAGCAGATTTATAAGTCAGCTGTTACTTTATGAGTGCGGGCTGATGGATATTGAGTCACCACTAGAATTCGTGCAATCAAAACGAAGTGCAATCTTGTAGAATTCAGTAGCGTGAATGGATTCGACTCAGCCATGCCTCTTCGAAGGATTTTTGTGCACAAAAAGGCGATAATTGATTGCGAATAAATTTTGAGGCATTGTTGGCAACGGACATCGCTTTCTCAGGGTGCTTTCGTAAGAAATCGACAATCTCGGAGAGTGTTTCACGGTTGGCATATAAAAAGTGTTTTCCTTCTTCAATATTTTTATGCCAATACTCAACCCACTTTGTCTCAAATCGAATTGGCACACACCCGAACCTCCCGATCAGCCAAAACCTGTGCCATGAAGAGGTGTTTCCATCAATATCTAACAGGTAGCGATGCTTATTCAGCGTATTCGTTGGATCTGTCTTGGCACACAAGCCTTGTGACTTGAGTGTGGTGAGAAAATTAGGCGGTGTTTGTGGGAAGTCCGTTAAACCGCAGTCAGAGTTTATGATTGTTTTTGCGGCCAGACATGCTGCAACCCGAGAGTTGTCAAGGGATTGTAAGGTCCCAGTAAGAGCGCCCCGAAAGTACAGCGAGTCCTGTTTACGTTCCCACTTGATGGAACGCCATGCACGGCGGGTTCTTTTAAGTAAAAATGGATTTGGTATCAGATCGTGAGGGTCACTGTATAATTTTGCAAACCGAAATGTATTTTCTGGCACTGAGGCATCTATACAGTCGCTTACGTCAACAGGTATATCTCTGAATTCTATTTTTGGAGAGTGCTTTATTAACCGACCTAATGCATTCGCTATATTCCACCATCGATAAGAAAGATTTTTGTAAGTATTCTCACTTGTAAAAGTGAGTAGGAGGCGTTTTCCATGCGAGCGTTGTGAATAGGTCCACCGAATGACTGAAGGGTGCTGAGCCCATTCGGAGTCTTCAAACCGAATGCTTATCGGATAGCGAAATACGTGTCGCCAACGGCGGGGATGCAGCACCGTATCGAAGGCCGTGAGCGGCTTCCAAAAACCAATTTTTTCAAAATCTGTGCTCATCAGCGAGTTTTTAAAGAATATTTTTTGGGCAAGTGTAGACGGAGGTATTTTGACCAATGGTGGCTCAAGTCGACAATGTTTTCTGTAACTTGAAGGATTCATTCGGTATGTTACGACACAGACGGTCTCATTACGTGTTCGCCGCATACGATGGAAGTTTTATGCCCTGTTGGTGCAACTGCTTTTCTGCCTGTTCCTGCCATCCTCGATTTGCAGCGGGGCTTGCAGGGCTGGGGTGCAGAATCGTACCGATGGCTCTATCGGTTTTACCTAGTGCAGCCAAAGCCCTACCCTCAGCAAATTTTCCTATGCCAATGACACATTTTGGCTGACACCATTTCACGAGCCGTCGTAATGCTTCATCACATGCCTGAAAGAGTGGTTCACGCTCTCGGGGAGAAAGTTTGTCTGGTGTGCGGTTACGACCAGATTCTTCCATAAAGACAAGCGGGCAGTAGTTTGCAATGAAAAAGCGTTTGTTGAATGTTGATGCCTTTCTAAAACGATTTTGAACCCAGCCCCAAAGCCGTCGGCCACTCACTTCGCTTCGAGCGCACGCAAAGCCTTCAATCGGGCGTTTTGGATGAACAATGGGGGGCTGGTTAACGGCTTCATCAATTCCAAGAAAGTCACGCACCAAAGAAACCTCACCAAATGGCACGCCTGTTTGTGCCATGCCCCATGGTCCAGGATTCATGCCAAGGAATAAGGCATCAAGTCCTTGCTTTGCATGTCGCTCAAGATAAGCCTCGTGCGGTTTACGTGCATAAATAAGTGGATTGTAAACACAGTCTATTGGAGCTGAAAATCGAAGCGAATCAACTTCAAGGGCGAGCCATCTCGAAATACGTATAGGAGACATTGGCACTGCTATGGTGATATAAATTGAAGGAATATGAGTTTGTTAAAAACTTTCATTTCTCATGACAGGTGCTCGTGCAACGGATACTTTATACGCTACTGGCAGTTAAGCAGGGGGGTCGATTTGGATTCTGAAGATGCTGTGATACGAGCGATGTGGCTAGCTACGAAATTGTTTCGCCAGTAACAATTTCAACGACTCGCCAGTCAAGCCATCGCATATCTGGATCATCCCCTTTTTTACCAACGAAGCCTACATGGCCTCCGTAATTGGTGGTCACCAAGCGGACGTTTTCTGGATATCGTACACAATCACTCGAGAACATCTCAAAAGGCACAAAGGGATCATCTTGTGCGGTGATGATGGTGGTGGGTGTACGAATAGCGGGAATAACGTTCACAGAACGTGCTGCCGCATAGTATTCACGAGCATCCCGATAGCCGATTGCCGGAGCCGTAAACCAGTCGTCAAAGCCTTCGAGTGTTCGTGGCAGTGGGCCATGCGGAGGACGATAGGCATCTGGCCGGACACGTGACCATTGTTTGTGGTGCTTCAAAAGCATTCGAGTGAAATGGCGATCGTAGACACGATTACGGCGTTTACTGATGGATTCAATGCCAGCGATAAGGTCGATAGGAGGATTTACGGCAACGGCGCGTCGTATCGATGTGGGAATGGTATCTGGTAACTCTCCTAGATACTTCAGTAAGACATTTCCAGAAAGGGATACTCCAAACAATGTGATATCAGGGTGGAGGTTACTTGTAGTTTTGCAGCATTGTTCGATGACCGCATGAACCACTGCACCAAGGTCATCAGAGCAGCCTGCGTGGTAGGGGTTTCGAGCCCATTGAATGCCCGCGCCGCAACTACGCATGTCCCAGCGAAATACACGAACTCCTCGGGTGGTTAGCTTTTCAGTAAGGCGGACAAGAAGCGGTGTACGGTGATGATCGGTGAGTCCGTGTGAGAGAATTGCCACTTTTCCGCCAGAGTTCCATTCTTTTGGGCAATCCTCATGAACAGCAATCGCATCGCCGTCAGATAATTCAACTCTATGTAGCTTGGCTTTGTGGTCGGCAAGTTTCTGCGGCACAACGGTCGGCAGAATAGTTTGCAAGTGAGGGTTTTTCATCCACCATGGTGGTCTGAAAGAAGTGCTGGTCTGATTTGAATTCATGCTGTAGGCAATTTGCTATCCTAAAAGATCATGGGACAGTTCGAATAGCATTGAATGGTTATTGTCTGCGGCCTAGTCTTTTTTAAAACAAGCCGGATTAATTTAAGAATAAAGTCTTTTGACGCGTCTCGGAATGACTCGACCATGCAACTTCTTAATCACAAATTCCTAGGTGTAGCCGTTACCGAAACGCCGAACGTACTGAAAAAATGAACGTGTGTAAATGTGCCGAACCGCTGCGGCGGAGTAAACGTTTCGTTTGTTGTGAGAAACGGGAGTAGAATAAGGCACAAATGATTTCATATAACGCTGGTGAGCAGCAATGATTTCCAAAGTCTGCCATTCCATTTAAGACAATACCGGTTCAGGGTGCTTTAGCTTTATTGGTTCCAGTGGGAGTGTGTCACATGCCGGTGAGTTATTTGCTAGCCGTGGGTGTCGTGTTTGTGGTGGCGTTGTTCGGACTCGTGTTCTTCTTCTCTTCTCGACACTGATCTCTCTAGCGACTCCCGTACGTAACGCTAACTGGGTAGGGCCTGAGCGAAGAATGAATCAGAAACCGCAGCAAAGAAAATGAGTACAATCTCAAAATGACTATCCTCACCTCAACGCGAACAGCAGCATTTCTTGCGTCCGTATCCGTCTTTTTCTCAGTATGCATTGGGACATGGATTCTATCCCGTCCGGAGAGAACTTTTCATGATCAGGGTGGATTGACAATCACTTTCATCTATTTCCCGTCCACATTCCGTATCTGGTTTTTGTGTGCCTTACTCCCGTTGGCTTTAAGTTGCTACAAACTGAATTGTTCGCCACCAGGTGATCTCTCAAGAATCAAGAAGCTTCACTGGGCCACGGTGGGCCTTGTCACCATTGGTTTTTTTTTGAGTATTGGCACGTTGTTCCTCAGATGAACGGAAGTCATTTCCTAGGAATCATATGCACCGGCGTTGTGGGAATATGAGTCGAACAGTATTTTCTCACATTCGCTTTCTGGCTAATACTTCCGGCACACCCTAATTAGGTGGCGTTAAATGTGGGAGCTGCTGATGCGTGTTCTGGCTACCCCTGCTCCGGTCCGAACTGGCCACTTTTGCAGTCGTAGTATCCCTACGCAACCTCCGCCCGTCCGCAGGTTTCATGGTTCCCTGCGGGCGGGCTTTCTTACTCTACGGCAAGAAAACAATGAAAACAGCAATATGTGAGCAGATCGAACGTGTTCGGGCACTGACAGATGAACAGAAAGAAAGGTTTTTAAGAATTTATTTTCATGGATGCCAACATGCATTCATGAGTAATGTCGAGCAACCTGCTGATTCTCAATAACCGTCCGTAGTGTGAGCCGATCCGTAAGTAGTCATTGGCCTGCGGGTGGGCTTTTTTATTCGCAGTTTGGTAAACTGCTCTTATGCGAGACGATTTCCTACAAGATGTTGTTGAAGACGATGACTTTCCTGATGACGGGATAATAGTATCACCAACACCGGGGAGTAATCCCAAACCAAACTTTTCCTTGTCGACAACTTTTTCGCTCTTCGCATGCCTCATTGTCATGGTGATCAGTGCGATCTTTTTGATCTGCATGTTTTGTGGTTATGTTTAACTTGTGTGAAATAATCCACCTTAAGAATACGATGACTGCTTAGACTTTCTGGTCGACGCACCCACCATGCCACCAAATCCATACGGGGATGAATAGCTACCGTTTCACCCTTCTGCTAATCCCGTGGTGCTATGGGGTTTTTACCACCCAATAGGCCGATCTTGTTTTTCTTGCCGCTTCTTTGCATTCTTCTGTGGCGAGTTGCAGAACAAGATTTTTTGGCCCTGTTTTTTAGGATTAAAAGCATTTTCATGCTATGGCCTAGAACTCAACCGCCCCGACTCCCGTAATGTGTAATAGTTCTTTAGCGAGTAGTAACCCATAAGGAGACTATGCGATGAAGAAACGCTCACTTAGAAATATGCGTCTAGCATTGTCAGTGAATCGCCAAGGCCCAACCGTTGGCTTTGTTGTTCCCATCCCCACTGTTGTAAAGATTTTGTCAGGGTCGGTTTATCGGTATTCGTATCAAGCTGCTCTACCACGCTCGGCGGGCCGGTCGTAATTAATTGCGATAAATGCAACCGAAAAGCATTCACGATGCTCCTGTTTAAAGTCTTCGATTCATTTTGGCAACTTCAGCGGCATTTGACGAAGATTTTGCCTGTAGAAGAACAGGGAAGCTGCGTAAACCACCTCGGAACGTTCTGAGTTTTTGCACGGCTAGACTAGCCAGAGTTTCCGTGGTTTTTTGGTGCCAAGGCGAACAGAACCCCTGTAGAAATAATGTGAATTAATCAGCGTTACAACGACCGAAACTCGGTTGAGCAAACCCCCTTGGAGGGGTGGGCTGCCGCCTCCCGAACTGTCAAACGTGCCATCACTGGCATGCCGTTTTCGGAAACTCTTATTTGTTCAATTCTTTGGAGACCAACTCGCTAGAAATTATGGTGCCAACTGGTGTCAATTTAATACCATGCCGCACAACGATACGTCTGTTTTCACCATTGCGGGTTGCCTGCATTGGAGCGATCACAATTGTCTTAGCAACTTGGCCCAACAAACGTGGTCCAAGTTCAACGGCGGGAAGATTTGCGTATGGCTCCAAACAGACCGCAACACGCCGCAATAAATACCAACGCCATGATTTTTCCTTCACGTTCACGAATGCTGTACAGGGTAAATCTGCCACACAAATTGGGTTTGAGTCTGGAATATGTTGCTTTGGCTTGAAAGATTTCTTTTTTGCCGGCTTAGATTCCAATTGGAAATCATCAGGAAGACTGCCACCGCCGGCACCCTATGCCGCCAGTATCGCTTTGTACCTTTCGTCCGCCTGCCGGCTTCCCGGTTGTCCAAGTACGAAATCACGACCGTTCACCCTCAATCGTAAAAGTCCACGTCTGTGCAATCGTGGCTTGGCAATGTGCCTTGTTTACGGCAAACCATTAGAAAACCCTCCGGAATCTTTCGTAATCGGGAACAGAAACGGGAATATTTCCGTTTCACTCAACCGAACCGGATTCCAGACGGCACACCCACAGAATGTAGGTGGTGCTATTCACAACTTTTTTGTAGTTGTTATCTACAACCGCGTCAAACAGTCGGGGCGACATGATTCGAACATGCGACCTCTTGGTCCCAAACCAAGCGCTCTACCAGGCTGAGCTACGCCCCGAATGTGGCTTCTATTAAAAACCGCTGACGAAGTCTCAGAGTATAGCCAAGACTGATAAAAGGCAGAGTAGTAAAGAGAAATCCCGGGAACAAGGCACGTTTTTAGTCTTTGAGGAACTCCAGCAGGCGTTCAAATTCCTCTGGACTACCGAATGGGATGACAATTCTTCCTGCTCCTTTACTATTTGCATGAATCACGACTTTTGTACCAACAGCTCTCCGAAGCTCATTTTCAAGCGAAACAATTTGGCTCGAACGCCGTGAAGCTGGACGCCCCGGCTTTCTTTTCGTTGTTGTTCCAGAGGCTTGTGGATCATGTACGGCAGCAGTTGAAGATCCTGTGATCTCTTCAGCTTCATCAGCCCGGAGTATTTCCTGAATTTCACTTTCGACAGCACGAACAGACAGCCCCTGCGTTACCACTTTTTCAGCAAGCGTTACCTGTTCGTGTTCATCACCCAACGGCAAAAGTGCTCTGGCATGACCCATTGAAATTTTACCGGCACGAAGTTTCTGTTGAACAACTTCGGGCAATTCCAGCAAACGAATTAAGTTGGCGACTGTCGAACGATCGACCGATAGCCTTTTCGCAAGTTCCTCTTGAGTGCCACCCCATGTAGAGAGGTATTGCTTAAAACTTGTTGCTTTTTCAAGAGGGTCAAGATCACGACGCTGGAGGTTTTCGACGATTGCAATCTCGGACATCTGACGGTCGTCAACTTCCAGCAAACGCACCGGAACATTTTCCCAACCCAAGCGACGTGCTGCTGCTAAACGACGTTGGCCAGCGATCAGTTGATATCGATCATCTTTTGATCGCACAACAATGGGCTGAACAAGTCCATGCTCCTCAAGGCTGTTTGCTAAATCAATGAGATCATCTGCAGACATTTCACTGCGAGGCTGCCAAGGATTTGGATCAATGGAAGCAGTTGAAATTTCACTCGCAGGAAGTTCGGCGGCAGCTTGTTCGAGGTCTTCAGCCTTATGTAAGATGAGCTGCGCAGCTGCTGATTGTGAACGATCAGGGGTTTCTGGCCGACTAGCCAAAGCACCTGTACCATCAGTTGGTGGTACCGACTGATCCATTCCAGCTCTGCCCAGAAGTGCTTCCAGACCCCGCCCTAGCCGTCGTTCTCTACTCACAGTCGCGTACCTCCATGCACAATTCTGTATACGCCCGTGCTCCCAAAGAGCGTGGTGCGTAGTCGAGTACGCTTAATGCGTGACTCGGCGCTTCCGATACAGTGACATCCCGTGGGATGACTGTGTCAAAAACAATCTCACCAAAAAAATCTCGAACTTCTCGTTCAACCTCAGTGGTCAGTTCCAGGTTGGCGTCATGCATCGTCAGCACAATGCCACTAAAGGAAAGCCGGCCAGGTTGATCGGCCATAACATCTCGAATCACCTCGATCATTTGGGTTAATCCTTCGAGCGCAAAATACTCGCATTGGATTGGCATAAGTACTTCCGTTGAACCGGCAAGTGCAGTACGAGTGAGCTCCCCCAGTGAAGGGGGGCAGTCAATCAGACAGTAGTCCCACGCATTGAGTCCGCATGAAAGATGATTTGAGAGAACCATTGAACCGGCGCGTGCCTGTTCCGCTATCCGCTCCACATCACGAACACTGCGACTGCCTGGAAGGAGCGACAGGTTCGTGACTGCTGTGCTCACAACGTTCTCGCTCAAAGCTGCCTCCGATACCAGGGGGTGTGTCATCGCTGGCACACCACCGAGTCCAGTCGTTGCATTGCATTGGGGATCGAGATCGACCAGCAATGTCTGCATGCCCGCCTTGGCAAGTCCGGCTGCTACGTTCGAAGCAGTCGTTGTCTTCCCGACGCCACCCTTTTGATTTGCTACACACACAATCCGGCCCATCCGCGTATTCCTACAAATGATTTTGCAACGCACAACACGTGCTTTCGGTGTATCGGCACGAACCGGTGGGTTCGTCATCATCGGACTTCCGTGGGTGGTGTTTCACGTGAAACCGACGAACTTTGCGCAGACTACGAGTCTTACCTGTTTCACGTGAAACGAACTGTGTTTACGAAATAAGTCCCTGAGTACGGGTTGAACCAGGTGCCAAGAAAAACGAGTTAAACAATGACAAGCCCGCCGAGTAGGAGAAGCTAATAGGTCAGATAGCCGGCCGGCAGTTTTTCTCAATCGTGGGCTGAGCCATGATCCGGTATCGGTCTCCTTGGAAAGAACGTAAGCGGACAGCCCACGGTCTTTTGCCATAAGTGTAGTGGCATCAGTGTCAAAGCGTATCAGGCATTGAGGCTTTGACAGCGAAAGCTCTGGTAAGAAACAATCGCCTGTCCGTAATCCCTGTTCTTTTCAGGATCGGTTCGGCCTCACAAGACTTGTTGATGAGTCGTAGGGGTGAACACCTCAGGATGATTCTCTTTTTGGATCAATTGCTAGAGGTGTGTGAACTCTCTTGTTCCGTTGTGATCTGGTTCAAAGAATACTGCTTCTTTGGGAATGGCTTGAGTGATTTCACCTGCTCTGACAGCCTGACAAGAAAGGGATGGACAGAGGTTCTGTTGGTCACCAGAGGGGCTTGGAGCATTGCCATATTCCTTTGGTGCGATGCGTACTGCTTGTCGATGACATTGCCAGGTTTGATTTCAAATGGGTTGGCGTGCAGTACCTCGGCAGGGCGTGTTCCTTCTGGCCGAACATCCAGAACAGTTTTTGTACCGCTCAGTAAAACACTGGACAGCGAGCCGTTGAGCATTCCCTCTGTCCTGTACGTCAATGCACACGAAGGTTGTTTCACATGAAACACAATATCGGGAAGCCATCCGAGAAAAGAAAAAGGCTGCAGGATGAAAGAACATCCTGCAGCCTTTTCAAAAGTATTCAAGAGGTTTTTAGTAGCGGTAATAGTCCGGCTTGAATGGACCATCAACTGAAACGTTGATGTAATCAGCTTGTTCACTGGTAAGTCGAGTCAATTTGACGCCGAGCTTGTCCAGGTGAAGGCGGGCCACTTCCTCATCCAACTTCTTGGGAATCATATGCACGTCAACAGAATAGTGATCTGTCTCACGGTTCGACCAGAGTTCCATCTGTGCAAGCACCTGATTCGTGAAGGATGTGCTCATTACAAAACTTGGGTGGCCAGTCGCGCATCCTAGATTCACAAGGCGGCCCTTTGCCAGGATAATGACGCTTCGGCCATTCCCATTGAATGTATACCGGTCAACAGCACCAATGTCGGCGGCTTTGATTTCGTCCTTTGAAACTTTGCCATCAGCAACTTGTTGCTCAAGCCACGCGACATCTATTTCTGTGTCGAAATGCCCAATATTGCAAAGAATTGCATCGTTCGGCATGTGCTCAATGTGCTCGCCAAGAATAATATCCTTGTTGCCAGTGGTGGTGACAAATAGATTCCCTTCTTTGCAGGCATCTTCCATGGTGACAACTTCAAAGCCTTCCATGGCCGCTTGGAGAGCATTAATTGGATCAATCTCAGTCACAATGACACGGCATCCGTAGCTCTTCAGGCTGGCAGCACACCCTTTACCAACATCACCATATCCACAGACGACAGCGACTTTGCCAGCGAGCATAATATCCGTTGCTCGCTTTACACCATCAGCCAGAGACTCGCGGCAGCCATAGAGGTTATCGAACTTGCTCTTTGTCGCACTATCATTGACATTAATCGCTGGAACTTGGAGAGCACCAGTTTTGTTCAGCACTTCGAGGCGATGAATACCAGCTGTTGTTTCCTCGCTGACACCGTAGATGTTTGCAAGAAGTTCAGGGAATCGCTCGTGAACCATGGCGGTGAGGTCACCACCGTCATCAAGGATCATGTTCAGTGGCTGCCCTGAGGGAAACATGAGGGTCTGCTCGATACACCACTCAAATTCTTCATCAGACTCACCCTTCCATGCGTAGACAGGAATGCCTTTCGCGGCTACTGCCGCGGCTGCATGATCTTGGGTGCTGAAGATATTACAGCTGCTCCATGTGACCTCTGCACCTAATTCAACGAGTGTCTCAATGAGCACCGCAGTCTGAATTGTCATGTGGAGGCATCCAGCGATACGGGCGCCAGCAAGTGGCTTCGAATCACTATACTTTTCTCGCAGGGCCATGAGCCCAGGCATCTCATTTTCGGCGAGTGTGATTTCCTTACGGCCCCATTCGGCCAGAGACATGTCAGCAACTTTGTATGGCAGGCGGGTATCAACTTGAGCCACAGGAACCTCCTCAGGCATTGTTAGACGGGATAGCAGGTAACAATTCTGCTTTTTTACAACTCTCGTAACCGTACAAATTGTAACGCTTTAACGCAGTGCGCACAGGCCGAATCTCCATATGGACGATGAGATCGTACGAACCTGCAAATAGGAAGGTCTAGGAGCAGCAACGATTAACGGGACTGTAGGGAGTTCCGTGCTTAGTCCTCGGTCTGCTCAGAGAATGCCCGTTTGGCCGCTTCAACGAATCGCCTGACTAAATTGGGATCTTTCCGGCCAGGTGATGATTCGACACCACTCGCTGTGTCGACGGCGATGGCGTGTGTCGTTCGTATCGCAGCCGTGACGTTATCAGGTGTGAGTCCACCAGCAAGTGTTATCGGAACTGGAAGAATTGGTGCGTCTGCAACGGCCTCCCAATCGACGGTCTGCCCGGTCCCGCCAAGTGAACCGGGATTGGCAGCACGTGAAACACCAGCATCAAGTAATGCCATCGCCGGACGACAACCACACGCGATGGCTGCATCAATCCATTGACGAGCGGTTGCGAATCGGTCTGGATCTATAGATGGCTTCTCAAGTCGTACCACCCGTATGACCGGGTACGGTTTTAATTCATCACACCGCCAGGGAGGGTCGCTTTTCTCTGGTGGTCCATCAAAGAGACCATGAAGTTGGATCGCATCAAGACCAATCTGTTTTGCGAACGAAAGCATTTCACTCGAAGGCCGTCCCACAAAAACACCAATTCGAACGATCCCATCGGGTAGGTTTTGGGAAATTTCAGTTGCTCGCTTAACGTCGAGGCAGCGTGGAGAGCCCGTGATAAAATTCAAGCCAATAGCATCAGCTCCTGAAGCGGCGATCATCATGGCGTCCTCTACTGAGGTCACCCCACATATTTTGACCTGAAACATAAAATTCCTCGTATTCATCAACAGCATTGCAGTGCTGTTGAACTGCAATGATCCGCAGATTCCGCGTGGGTCTCCCCAGCCGAGTCGATTCACCCAACCGGAAAAGTCTATGCGTTGAGCCAACGGTACAGGAAGACACCAGATTCGGCCGACAATACTTCAGTGCAATCAGGCCCGTCGTGCTCTCGATAGCTCGTCACCTTATTCGAACGTGTCGAGCCCATCCTCGCAACTATATATATATGTCATCACCGAAAAGTTTTTATCGCCTGGCCAGTCGTCCTTTTATGACTGTTCCTCGCGTGGGCTCCTTTCATCCATCTCCGGATGCCACCAAGGCAATTGATGGATTACTTCGCGTTGTGAAACGGGCTGAAGGTATTGGCCTGCTTGTTGGCCCAACAGGATGCGGAAAATCTCTTCTTTTGTCGTGTCTTCGGGAACGGCTTGAGAGCGACTATGCTGTGGCGATTCTTTCTGGAGCACGTATTTGTACTCGACGCGGATTATGGCAGTCGATTTTGTCAGATCTTGATGAAGCCTACCGTGGTCTCGATGAAGAAGAGTTACGGATTGGACTTGTTGACCGCATTCGTGGGCTTGCTGCGACAGGTTCGGGTCTGGTTGTTCTTGTAGACGAATCACACACTCTTCCACGTCGACTTTTAGAAGAGTTGCGATTACTCACTGGGGTTGTGACTGCGTACCCTGCAGTCCACCTCGTGCTTGCGGGTACAATCCGTCTCGAGGAAATGTTGGGAGAGCCTGATTTAGAGGGAATTGCGCAGCGAATAGCGGTGCGTGGGTACTTGGAGGCACTCGACTACGAAGAAACATGTAGATATGTTCGCACGCAGATGTACTGTGCAGGACTCGATTGGGATACAAAGTTTGAGCCAGAGTGTGACGCGGTAGTGTTTTCACTTACAGAGGGTGTTCCACGACTCATCAATCAACTCTGTGATCAGGCCATGCGGTTGGCCGAGCAGAGGAATGCAGAGCAGGCCGGCAAACATGACCTCGCATCTGCGTGGGAAGAAATTCAATGCCTTCCTGCACCAGCATCATTACAAAGTGAAATCTCAGGCACGAGCGTACGCTCTGATGCTGATGAGATGGAGCAATCCGGTGCATTGTGTTCTGCCGAAGCAGATTATGCTGAGGAAGAGATAGTTGAAGAGAGTTGCTTCGGGAATGACACCGAGGCAGCGGTCATTGAGTTCGGAACTCTTGAGGAAGATTGCCACTCAGATGACCAGCAAATGGAAAGAGATTTATCAGCTGATAGCACGACACTCTCTTTTGCAGAGGGATTTTCCGCTGAGAGCCATACGACTCAGGAAGAAATTGAAGAACAGCAGGGGGAAGAAGACGAACCGTCTTCTGTCGGCTTTGAAGAATCTCAGCGAGCTACGGAGTTTGCCGTCGAAGCGTTGATCAAAGAGGCACAGCAGGGGCTTGAAAAGTATTCCTATATGAATGAGGAAAGAAAGCAATCATCACCTTTTCCCAAAGATGATTTGTGCCTTGGATCCGATGTGGAACTCGTATTCGATCCTCCATTCGATTCAGACACTGAAGCAAAACGCCCCGATCCCTTTGCAGAATGTTTCGCAGAAGAAGAGGAGGTTATTGAGCGTTTCGTCATGGAGGGCCCGGATGATTTCCATCGTCATCTGCATGTTGCCAGTCGAGAAGGGCAGTCTATCAATCGACGGATTTCAGAATTGTCCGCAAGCGACCCTCTCGAAAAGAAACAAGATGACGTTTCGGCAAAAGAGAAAGTTGCACTCCCATCAACTTCTCTTGAAGCGACTAAGCACATCAAGGAACAGCATGCCCCAGACGGATTAGATGATTCCGATATGGTCGTCATCGAGGAGGATCGGTATCCCGATCCAAATAGTACGAATTCAACCGTTGCTGCTGTACGACTTGGTGACTACTCTCGGCTTTTTGCACGCCTTCGCCGAGGCGGACAGATGGAGTCGTCGAGTTAGTAGGATCAATCATTTGAGTCACTGCGTCAGATGGACGGTGAGCGCGAATGCTTAAACGATTCGTCTTTTTTGTGTCAGGTGCTTGGCGGAGAATGGACTTTTTTCGTTCGTAGGCCATTGTTTCTCGTGAGCTATCCAGCTTGCTGGCACGTGACGTAACATCTTGAATCCAACGGCAGTGATTAGTTTGCCTGTGTTGATGCCTGTGCATTGATAAAGGAGACGTTGATGAAAAATCAGAAACCATGTATTGGCATCCTCACCAGTGGTGGTGATTGTCCGGGACTCAATGCGGTTATACGAGCAACTGTCCTCTCTTCTGAACGGCTCGGTTTTTCATGCATTGGTTTTCTGCGAGGATATGAAGGACTTGTTGATCCGGTTGAATACATGCCACTTACACCGGCGAATACCAGTGGCATCCTCACTCAGGGAGGGACGATACTTGGTTCAACAAATCGTGGGCGATTTGCAGCAACTACTGGTGAAGATAATCGTCTGTCTATTGATCCAAATTTGTTGGCTGGTGTTGCCCAGACTGTTCGTCAACTTGATGTCTGTGGCTTAATCTGTATTGGAGGAGATGGCTCACTTGCAATTGCAGATCAGTTTCATCAGTTCGGTATACCGGTAGTTGGAGTCCCGAAAACAAT
>WLWE01001182.1_pt1 | contig 20226 bp, 30 predicted proteins | sample 6718301 | NCBI WGS metagenome assembly WLWE01 (sample SAMN12718691, study PRJNA515312) | sponge metagenome | isolation source: marine sponge | host: Mycale hentscheli | place: New Zealand: South Island, Marlborough, Capsize Point | collected 2003-05-01 | reverse complement strand
CCAACTACCTTACCGTTTTTAAATTATATTTTTTTTTTTAGTTATGAATTATGAAATCGTGTAAAAAGTGGGTTGGTGAAGGAAACGAGGTACCTTTTGAAGGAAAAAAAATAATGAAAAAAAGATGAACCGGAAAAGTTTTTCATAATTTTCACAAGTACATCCCCCCTCCCCCCCGCCATTTATAGGTATATTTCTCACCAAAATAATTTTGAATCCAAATATATTTATCTACATATCACACATTAAAATGGCTAACTTTAATAATACTATCATTAGTACTGATGATGAATATATGACAACTTTAGAAACTTGGAGAAGTATCAAAGACTATATTCCTAATGATAAGATTATATGGGAAGCTTTCTATGGTGATGGAACGAGCGGAAGTAATTTAGAAAGTTTAGGGTTTGATGTTATTCATAGACCTATTGACTTCTTTACAAATAACGAAGGTGATATTGTAGTATCAAACCCTCCTTTTTCAAAAAGCGAACAAATATTTGATAGATTATTTGAATTAGATAAACCCTTTATCTTACTATTGCCTATTACAAAATATTTTAATAAGAATTTTACCAAATATAGAAATAAAAACATACAATTGATTAGACCTAATGGTAGAATTAGTTATATTAAAAATGGAAAAATAGAGAAAAATCCTAGTTTTGTTAGTATGTTTTATTGTTATAAAATGGATTTACCTAATGATATTATATGGTTAAATTAGTCAAAAATAAATCCAAAAAAAAATTTGAATTGAAATTTTTGTGAGATATAAGTCAGTATTATAACAAGTCATATGTCTATCAAAGCATACACCCTCAACATTACCTATGGAGATACCACAAGACCTATTACTTATGTTGAGAATAGTATGTTTAATTCACTAGCGACTAGTTGTGTAGTCGCTTTAACATTATATACATTCAAGGACTTGATCCCTGACTATCAACGATACTATAAAATGGCTATACCTTTTAACATTAAGAAGGATAAGGAAGCCCAACTAACCTTACCACAATTAGAGTTTAAGTTTAGTGTAGAAACACTAGGACACGGAACATTAGATATTGTAATTGACAATCCACACTGTAATAGAAGTTGTTATGTTAGTGATATTAAGCAGGAAATACAGAAACAAATAGGTATACCTAGTGAATGTATTCAATTATGTGATAGTGAAGGACTAGAATGTATTCAATTTTCTATCAAAGATACATCTACATTATTTGCTATATTTAATGATTACAAAGACCAAGTATTAGAAAAAGGGTATGATATTATAGAATACAAGAGCGTATTTAAAGAGGGTAGAATGATGAGAATGAAAACCATTTCAAATATAGGTAATTACAAGATAGTAACATTTAATGCGGAGATGTATAGTATAGTTAAAAGAACTCCTAAAATGATTGTTTTAGATAATGTTAGGTATAATCAAAGGAATGTAAAAAAGAAAATTGCTATATCTTCTAAAGTAGGTGAGTATATTAGAGATTGTTTTAGTGGTCAATTAGTTGCTTGGGACGAAACAATTCAATATGGTATGGAATACGCTATATCTGATTAAACACAGCATCATAGACTATGGGTAGATTTTCTTTGAATATTTCTTTGATTTGATTAGCAATCTCAGCATGTTCTCTCTGGCTTGACTCGTGTGTCCTAACCTTAATGTAATGTAGCCAGCTTCTAATACTCCCAGACATATACATTCTAGTAGGACTTGACATAGGTAAAACACCCCTAGCACACTCTTTTGCTACACCTTTATCTAGGAGCTTTCTATATAAATCTTTTGTTTTTTTAAAGTGGGCTTTAATTTCGGTTTGTAATTCATTAACTAAATCATCATCTAAATCACTAATAGAATTTTGTCTATTCTTAAGATCTTGTCTTCTTAGTTGTGGTATTTCTATGTCTTGTTCTACTTTAGCATATCTTTGACTATGCTCCTGAAAGGAAAAGCTCCTATGTCTAAGTATTTGACTAGAAATAGCTCTAGTAGTATTTATTTCTATTACCATTGTAGCTAACTCAAACACACTCCAATGTCCGTGTTTAGCACAATACCTTAATAACCCCTTGATATTAGGATTGTCTTGGTTTGGTGAAGATACTCTAGCACAATAGGCCATCAATGCTTCAGCATTCTCACTAATTGATATTAATCTACAACTCATTTATAGTAAAGATATTATTTTATTTTGTATTATTATACACATGAGTTTACTAAAAGTTGGAAAGGAGTTCTTTAAAGAAGAACTAAAACCACTAGAATTTGTTAGGAATTTACCTACTAGTGCTGGTAAATTTGGATCGGTTAATCGTTTAACTTCTAGCACTAATTGGATAAAAGATTATAGTAAAAAACAAGGACTTTCTACTGAACTGCTAGGTAGTGATTTGCGTACGGCTAGTGAGAAGAATAAAGCTACAGGAGCGGTTCTAACAAATGTTCCATTCACCAAAAACATAATAGTAGGTGGTCAAGCATATGGTAGATTAGCACAGGGAGCAACTACAAGAGAGGATTTATTAAAGAATAGAAAACCAAAGGAAATAAGTGAAGAGTATTGGAAAAGAATGAAATTCTATTAACATTCCTCCAAACTAATAATAGCCGTATAAGGTAAGTTAAATGGTTTGTAACTTGTGATAGGTGCGGTAACTCCGTCCTCAGGAGTAGTACTATTAATTAATATAGGTACATCTGTCTTTACAGCTGTATCTACTTCTAAATCATTTTCAAACCAAAAATGACAAGGACTTGTTAAAGTTATAGTAAGTTGATTATTATTAAAAGCAGAATCTGGAATGGTGACTGAAAAATCATCACATTTTGTAGGATAAATGAACGGCACGTTGAAAGAATGCTCTTCTAGTCCAACACCTTGTCCTTCTATATGATTATCACCATTGCTATTATATATTTGGACTGCCCCTATAGGAAAACCTCCTCCTGATACTTCTTCCATTTTTGTAACTAATCCAGGATAATCAGATTGTAATGTTGGCTGTAATCCTTCTAATATTGTTTTTTTATTATCCTTAATACTACAATTATAAGATGATGACGCTTTAATATTTACTATTAAATTAGATTGAAAAGGTATGTAGGAATCAGGTGCGTCCATTGGGGTATAAACACTATTTCCGTTATTATTTCCTATACAAAATGACCTTAAACTAACATTAAAAAAACCAGTCCTACTTTTATAAGGCATAGGTAAATTAAATGTTAATGCTATAGTTGAATTTTCAAAGGGTATTCTAGCTTGATCGACTACCTCAGGTTGAGTTTGAAACCAAGTTCGTCCATCACTTAAATCAGTAGTAAACCCATCACTTTCTATAGATAAAGTATATCTCCTTCTTCTTTCTAAAGTATTTGGTAAATCTATAGCACCCTTTCCTTCATATATGTCAGCATTATTTAATTGAAACATTTTTACTATAATGTTATATTTTTATTTTTTGGAATTAAAAGCGGCTACTGCACACCCCACCAGACACTACCAGGACCTGATCGAAGCACACGAAGTGACTTACTTGGACTGGAACTATATCCGTAAGAGGATTAACAGATTCACCTACATTAGTCCTAGTATTATCACAATACAATCTACACATAAGATTAAGACCAAGAGTATTAGTTCCAGATTGTAGAGGACCAGTACAACCAGCATTAGAGAATGACTCCATATCAATACCCCAAGCGAAACCAGCACGACTACCAGTACATCTTGCATAGTATCTTTGGTCTGTTTGGCCGTCTACAATATTAGCAAGTGATGGAGGAGCTCCATAGGTAATAACCCTATCAGGGACAGCAGCACTCGCTACAAAATTATCAGGTCTTGATCCATACTGATAATCTATATCGTGATTAGCACCATACATGTTATCATCTAAACCACATTTAATATCCATATCAGTTACAGATTGTCCTACACATTCTAACAAGTGACAAAAGGCTTCAGGTGCTTTACCACTATTTACATAACCGACTGAAGCACTAATGTTTTCCATCTTAATAGGCTGTTGAGGGACAAGAAGACTACCAACTCTGTATTGAATACCAGTCATAAAATTCTTAATACGAGATGTAATAGAAAATCTATCAGCACGATTTAAACTATCACTGGGACGCTGGCAACCTATCATACTGCGGATACTAGTAAATCGTGCAGGAACAGGGAACTCATTCACGAGAGAACCAGAAGGTAGAGAATATTCAAAGTTTCTATAAGACATGCTAGGAATTACATATTGTCCACCAGTAGCTTGGTCTAGCATAGCCTGTGCCTGTGCCGATACTTCTACAATATTGGCGTGGTATTGGATTTCACTAAGTTGATATTTAGGATTAAGGTTGTTATTACCTGCTACTTTAGTACCACCATCAGCAATAGCGCCACCATCAGGAGATTGACTAGCTCTATCCCAATGTGTGGGAATGTAATTATTACATATAGCAGTATTATCACTCGCTAAAGTAAGGTGTAGTTGTAAATCACTATTAAGAGCGTGTAAAGGAAATAGCTTACAGCAAAGAGTACCAATTACTCCAGATAGGAGAGGCACACAGAATTTGGCTTTACCATTGTAAGGAATTACAGGGCCTGCTCTACTAATGAAACCATTATGATGGGAAGCGCCTCTTTGGTAAGTAGCTTGGCAATTAGCAAAAACTTGAGTGTCCGTAGAAGCACCCGTATTATAGTAAGAAACAGGTAAGTTTCCAAGGGGAGGACCTACTTGATTACCTTCCTCTCCTACATCTACATCAGGAAAACCAGTTGCTCCTAATAGAGTAGTCATTATAATACTTTCACCACCAGTCCATTCAAGAGGTTGACCTCCTACAAAAGCTACAGGTTTGCTTAAAATATTTAAACCAGTATAAACATTTATACTATTTATCCATTCTTGGCCAGCTATAACATTCATAGAATTCTGTTGTTCGGTTGCAATAGGAGGGACTAAAGTAGCCGCTCTCCAGTTCGTCCAGTAAAGAGAATTATTACCAGTTCCACCAGTTCCTAGAATAGTATTGGAGGTTAATCTATTAGATGTGGAAGTCTGTAAATCAACCATAATATTATACAAAACATTGGCGTTTTGGATAGATTCCAAAAGATTACTAGAATTGTAGCACTCTTGTGTTTGAATGATAGAATATACAGAACCATCAAGCCGAAGTCCAGCATAAGCCAAGCCATTAGCATCAGCAGAATATGCAGCTACTGTGCCTACAGTATTAAGAGAATCCACTGAGGTTTTATTTTCTACAACAAATGAGAGGAAGGATTTATGTCCGTTAAGATACGAACCAGCACGACCAGAAGGAATGCGGATACGTACGATCTCTCCAGGTTTAGCCGTAGATGACGACTCAGGTACGCACTGAGTTACGTAACTGCGAGCAGAGATCGCAAGGGGATTAGGACTATAATCTAAAGATTGTGGGAAACTACTTTCCTGTTGAGCCATGTTTATAACTATAACAAATAAAATAATTTTGGAAAAAAAATTTGCTTTTATTATTTGATATAATCCTAATCAAGGAATTCTTTTTCCTTAACTTCTTCCACACTAGCATCTTCTGGGATATCTTCTAGTTTAATTTCATTTTTCTCCATTTCCTCTTTTTTTTGTTTAGCTAAATCATTTAATTTATACTCATCTATATATAATTCTCCTTCCTTTGTTTTAGAAGATACTCCAGTGAAAGCGTCCATATTAAATACTATTTTACCATTTTCATCTTTGGAAACAAGTTTAGGAAATAGTTTAACAACTTCAATAATAGAAAAGTTCTCTACAATTTTAAACATAATTTGATCTCTATCTTCTTTCCACATACTATGTTCTTCTTCATTAAATGGTAGTATCTTGTTAGTCATTATCATATCACTATGATGCTTTTGTAGTAATTTAATATATGTCATCATATTCGTATGAGCTTTTTTAGTAGCTTCGTCTTGTTCACTACATTCTCCTTCTATTTCAACAACTGGGACTAACCAATCAATAGGTTTCCTAGGTTGTTTCTCAGGAGTAGGGAATCTAATAGCATCAAGTTCTTGTTTAAAAGTATCAGGATTAGCAGGACGGATTTCACTATCTGTATTCATTTTTATTATATTTAGATTTTAAATTATAAATTTAAACTAAGTCTTAAACTAAGTCTTAAACTAAGTCAAAGGCAATCTAACTGGTTCAGCAGGATTATATAAGTCAGTATAGGCGATTCCTTTATCACTCATATATTGACTTTGAGGTGTGTATAAAGGAATATTATTATAGTGTTCGGTAATATATTGAGGTAATGCTCTTTGGTAATAGGCAACCTGTTCGGGCGAATGACCCACTACTCCTAACAAGTTAGGGTCATTATAATTAGTATCAACTGGGTCAATTTGTCTACTTGCTCCAATTCGTCCAGAAAAAGGTAGGTCACCGCCCTCCATAAAACTAGGGGTTACTTCCATAGTATTTATACTACCAGGTACGTAATTCATCAAAGTGTTATTAATTCTATGCATACCTGTTTGAGATTTAGGTGTAAGTCCAAAATAGTCATAACTCATCTTTTATAATTTATATTGATATTTTTATATTGTATTATTGTATAAAGATGTATCAAGTTCCTAGTTTAAGACAAAACCCCCAGAGATCTTCTAACCAATTTCTTCTACCAACACAAAAACAAACTCAAAGAGATTATCTATATGTTAGACCAGCCATCAATTCCGCATCTAATGAATCAATGCAAAATCTAACTGCTATGTTCGGTCAGCAAAAACCAGCCCAACCAAGTAGAGTAAATGATGATTCTTTAATAAATTCCTTAAGAAAAGATAGACCTCAATTAGCAACAATGAGAGCAAACGCTCATCAAAATCCCTTTAATATTAAGAATGAAGCTATACAACCAACTAATCTAGTATACACTGGTGGAAATATAGATATGACATCATTTAACGACCAACCTCCTACTAGCAATATGGAGTTTATGATAGGTGAAGGATTGAATAGTCATACCCTTCCTTTGTTTTTAGCAGGTGAAAATATGACTAGGTCTAAACCAGTTCCAAGAAAACGTTCTACTTATTCATCAATAGAATTCCCCGAAGAAATGGTATATGATAAATTTAATATCTTATCTTAGATTATAAAATGGTGTGCATGTGTCCTAACGATAAGAAAGGAAGTTGTAAAAAGAAGAGTTTTAAGAAAGGGAGTGCTAGTAAAACTAGACCAGGAAGGAAGGATTTTGTGACTCATAAAGGTAGTAAAATGTTTGATAGAGGAGGAAAGAGAAGGAGAACCGCTCAAGGCTCTTCTGTTGTAAGACTTCCATTTGTTAAATAAAGAGCCTATCGGTCGTTTGTTAAATAAAATGTATATATATAGTTATAATGACCAAAGATTGTAGGTGTATATGCGTAAAGAAAAAGAAAAAGAAAAGTAAAAAAATACCTAAACCACAAAAACAAGAACCATTAGTAAATAGATACAATAATCCTATTCCTATTTATTTACAAGGTAAACAAACTACATTTAGAGAACCTCTGCCTGCACGAAAGTATAGTGTTTTTAAACCTAAAACATTACAAGTAGAAAAAGTAAGATCATCTAAAATATTAACTCCTATAATGAAACCTCCTGCTCCTCAATCTAGAATTGAATCTACTAGATTGCGGAGAGAATCTGCTGAGAGAAGACTAGAACAAACTATTATGGAAATAGATACTCAAACTAGACCAAGACCAAGTGGAGGTGAAAGACTATACAGACCAGGAAGGGCATTATCCCAACAATATATGGAAGAAAGAACCACTCCTCCTTCTACACAACGTCCTCTTGATAGAAGAAGACCTCAGCCTAATGAAGTAAGACCTTTTCAAAGGGTGTCAGGAAGACCTGGTAGACAAATAGCATCTACAATATCTAGAAGTGTTTTTGCGGATACAGGGGCAGGAGCAGGGGCAGGAGCTTCTTTAGATTAGGTCTTCATCTTTAAGGAAATCTTCTATTTTGTTAAAGTTCCTATAAAATTCCATATCATATAGATTTACCATAATACAATCGTGTTTTTGCTTAAAACAAAATTTACATAGTTCAGCATATTTATCCTTACTTATATCTATAAGTTCATCATATAGAATCCTATTCTCATTCTTACCTAACTTAAAAAAAATTAAATCACTAGTCATTGCTCTCACCCCAGCAGGAACACTATATAGTCTTTGAATACAATTTATAATAGATAATCTCAAGTGTCTTCTATTAAAACACATTCTTTTAAAAAGGTTTTCTAATTGTTTTCCTCCATTTTTGAAGTCTGCCCCAAGATCGTCTAAATAAAGTAAGGTATTCTCTTCTTCGTCTGCATTAGCTTCTACCATTTTATAAATCTCATTTACGTTTTCTAAATTAAATTGATGAAATATACAATCGCTAGGTAATTCATTAAAAGGATTTTTCTTAAGACTTTTTAATGAGCCTTCAGGACATATTACTATTATATTATAAAATTGTTTTCTATATACGCAGTGTCCTTTATGTTTACCTGCTATCATACAGGTTGCTAGAGATGACTTACCACTACCTGGTCTTCCTATTAATACCATATTAAAATGTGTCTTAGGAAAAGGTTGAGGTATTTTGTTATTAGGATCATCGCAGTTGAACTTAGGTATTTTTGGACTAAACTCTGTATTCTTTATTTCCTTCATATATACTATTACACAAATTTTAATGTGGATATAAATGATGGAGGTGCTGTATCTGCCTTAGGTCTAGTATGTTTTCTCTTTTTTAGTTCTTTTTTATAAGTAGTATAAACTTGCTCCAGTAAATCATCATCATCGGTATCACTATCACTATTTTCAAAAACTATTTCTTTTGGTTGTTTTACTGGTTTCTTTCTTTTTACTACCTTAACTCTTTTAGGTTTAGGAGGAGGTTTTTCAATTACTTCTTCTACTTCTTCTACTTCCTCCTTTACTTCCTCCTTTACTTTTTCACTTGTGTAAGTGAGATTCTCACTGTCCTCTACTTCTTTGGGTTCTTCCTTGATATCTAACAACTTTTTAGCGGCTTCTTTCTTTTTATCATTTAATTTTTCCATTCTTTTAAGTCTAGCCTTTTCAAAAGCAGCTATTTGTTTTTCTGTTCTAGGTTTCTTCTCTCGTTTTGGTTTAGTTAATGGGACTTCCTTTACCTCCTCTACTTCCTCTACCTCCTTTACCTTCTCTACTTCTTCCATAATTTCTTCCTTCTCAACCTTGTGTTCTTCCATTTAATAGAATACAAAGAAATTTATTTTCTCAGTTTAAACTAATGAAGAAAGTAGAATTAAGTTGGACGGACTTTGCTATAGACAATACTATTACTTTAGGTGAAGTCTATAATGAAAGACTAGATGCATCTCTATTTGACTTTAAATATGTCAAACCTAAACCATTAGAATGGTATGCTTTCCAAAATTATCTTAGAAAGAAACATGGATTAGATTTACCTAGTGAAGATAAAATGGCTTATAATAAATATATAAAAGATTTAGAAAATCTTTAGGGCAAAGGGTAGTGGGAAAAATATGTTTTCCTATTATAATAGATGAGTAATGACAATTACAATATAAATAGCACTCTACTTTTGTATAGTGAAAACGGAGATAGTAATGTTGTATTAGATGTAGGTACTATTATACCTCCAGGAGCAAATAACCCTACTACAAGAAACGGCCAAACACTAGTAAACCAGGCATTACTAAAAGAGAATGGTTCATTAAAATATAATTTTCTAAATTACCAAGCAAATACAAGTTTTAATTTAGTTGGCTATATAATTGAAGCAGATATTGATTATAGTTTTTATAATGTAGTCAAAGGTGTTAATAATCAACTATATATAAGTATAGGTGTTTTAGATGAAAATAATTTACCTTTATTACCTCCTTATTTAGAAATAGTTCCTATACCTCCTGGTAATTATTCACCTAGAGAATTTGCTGAAGGATTAACTTTAGCATTAAATGAAATCTATAAAAGTGCTACTGGGACTTTGGAAGAACCTTATACAATAGAATATAATCAAAGTACTAGAAGATTTACTTTTTCACAAGCAGTAACCACATTAGGATTTGATACTTATATTTATAGTGTTTATCCTATATCTCCAGTTGCTGGAAGCCCTGAAATAAATGGACTAGATGAATTAACACTATCTTGGAATTTATTAGGATTAACTAAAAACACAGGACAGAGTGTGAGAAACTTTTATGGAGGTGAAGATAGTACATATACAATTAGTTATTATATTATTCCTGAAGGAGGGACTTTAACCAGCACACAAGTTATAGATTTACGCTTTACTAGTTCTTTACAAATATCTACACCATTTGATGCTAATAGTAGAAATTCAAATAGCAGAGAAACGGAAGCAACAAATCTAATCACCAATATACCAATACCACCACTCTATTTAGAAGATGATTTACCACCTAATAGTTTAAAATTTACTCCAAATGATTATCTATATAGAAATACCTTTTTAATTAATTCAAGTAATATAAATAGCTTACAAATATTTATTAGTGATATTCGTGGAAATAGAATAGAAATGAACGGCGGGTCCTATAGTCTGCGTATAAAGTTAGAACCTGTACCTATGCTTAATCCTAGTAACACTCAAGACCCTGATACATTACTAACTTTTTTGAAGGATTTAAAAATGTATAACAAGAAGGATAAACGAAATCTAAAACTTACCGATATGATGAAAAGGAAAATTAAAGGGAAAATTAAATTGATTAATATGAAACATAAATATCTCCAATAGATATAATGAACCTTGATCTTGAGTTAGCAAAAGAAGCATATGTAAAACCTAGTAAAAGGAGAAAGGAAATAGATGGATATGAATATATAGATGATATATCTCCTGAGGATAAAGCAGTCTATAAAAAAGGAAATAAAATTAAAGTTGGATATAGAGGGTCTGCTACTCCCAGAGATTGGTTAAGTAATTTTGAGTATTTAGCATTAGGTCGTGAAAAGATTGACCCTCAGTACATCAAAGATGATATACATTTTTCTAAATTAAAACAGGAGTTTCCTACTGCTGATATTAGTGTGTCTGGACATAGCAGAGCAGGATCAAGAGCAGATGCTATATCTAGAAAATATAAAGTTCCTACTATAGGATTCAATCCAGCATCAACCCCTATGGATATTTTTAAACCAGTAAATCCACTAAAGACAACTATTAGAAGTGTTGCCGATCCTGTTAGTTTGTTTGGGCGAAACTTACCAGGTGTTAAGAATGTAGTTGGTTCTACTGATTTGGTCAAGGCACATGCTTTAACTGAGTTTGATAATCCATTATTTATTAAATAAAAATCTAAATAAAATACTAAATGGAAAATATTACTTCATCACTAGTCTGTCCTCAGGTTGACACTATTACAATCAATAGCCAATGTACCCTCACGGAGATCGGTATATTTGCTAGTAGTATAATACTATCTTCTTCTGCCTTTATTACATCAGTCCTTTCACAAATCCAAAAATCTAAATGTAAAAAGATTGATTGTTTAGGAAGTTCTTGTGTTCGTGATATTGAGTCTTAATAAAATCTTTGTATATAGTTATGGGTAATTATTTTTCACAAGAAGAAGAAAGAATATTAGAAGAATGTAAATACTATGCATTTCCTTATGTAAAGGATTTGAAACTATCTGTTTGGGGTGGTTATATTATGGATAAGAATTTTGATTATTATATGGGAAAGCGGTGTACTAAAGTGTCCAGATCACTATACCCTTCTTATCAAAGAGGGTTGATTTACGGCTATTATTATTATCCTCACGAAACCGAGATAGATAGTGATGGTTATGAAACCGATAGCGATACCGATAGCAATACCGATAGTGAGTTGGAGAGAGCGCTTTAAGTCTAACTCTTCTGCTTAGTTTCATCTTTATTATTTCCTACACAATCTTTTAATTTCCTTTTAAGGTTTTTTAGATATAAAATTAAATTGTCTATCCATTTAACAAGCATTTATTATCTATGTATATATTTAAAAAATGGCTAGACAAGAAACACTTTATCAACCCTTTCCTTCAAAGAATAAAAAATATAAGTATAGCGTGTATGTCAAGGGTCCTACTGGTAAACCTAAACTTATTGGTTTCGGTGCTGTGGGCTATAGAGATTATCGTTCAGGCACTGCCACCGCAAAACAAAGAGATGCTTACCAAGCAAGACTCAAAGGAATTAAGAAAGGTGATGGTAGTTTAGCATACAAGGATAAGGATAGTTCAGCGTGGTGGAGTCTGAATTATCTATGGGGAGGTGATTAACTATCCTTATAACTAATAGGGCTATCAATTACATATAACCAATAATCATAGGCTATTTTTTCATTTATGCTTAATTGTTTGTATTCTTCCCAAGTGATTAATTCCATTTCTATATTATTTTATTTTATTTTTGTTGGTGCTGACGAAAGATGACGTTATACGTTATATATCGTCAAAATTGAAAAGTATTTTCTTAGGGACCGATTTAAAAATAATGTTTGAAAAACGTGACGATAGGTGACGTTTCGTCACTAATCCTCACCCTCACCCTCACCCTCATTATTTCCTTCACCCTCATTAGCTTCTTCTCCCTCCTCTTCTACAGATGTTGGAGGCTCCTCCTCTAAAAGCTCTTCCACAACCTCCTGTTTTATCAACTTATAGTTTAGTAAAACATTATATTTTGTTTTACCTTCAACTACCTTTCGCTTATAAAAAGCACCACTTAATTGTGGGTCTTCTGCTATCTTCTTACAAATTCTAGGACAAGTTATATCTCTCTTTTCATTCCTATTCAGTATTTTCCACTTCTCATAGTCCCCCTTAACAGCATCAACAATCTCAGGGACACTAACACAATCCTCCTTTGAAGGTTCTATGTAGTTATGTAGAAACGCTAAAAAAGTATTATTATCGTGTATATATTCATTAGTCCTCTCCTTGACTGACTGACATATAATAAAATCGCTTAAATTACTATAATCCTTGTCATTCTCCACCATATAATCATATAAATACCAAAACAGATCACTACAATATTCCATTCTCCACTCAGCAGTTTCATATTCTCTATTAGCCTTTTGATAGCCAGTAGGATTTGTTTCTTTATCATATGGAGAATCAAATTGACTAATACCATCATCAGTCTTGAACGTAGAAGCAAATAATAAATCAACTAATCGTCTTTGAATAGAATACCCTGTATCTCCTGATAGTTTACACCTCTTATTGCATTCTATTATCTTTACACCACCCATTTTAGTTTCTGTATCATTGCTATAGTTCTTTCTAGCATTAATAGTATCCTCTCCAGTCATATCCTTGATAGTTGATACTTGTAAGCTATCCTTTTCATTTGGTTCAGTATATACACAAAATCGCTTTTTATGACAATTAGCAAGACTAGGATTTGACCCACCCTTAGCAGGCTGACATAAATCAGTACAAGCACCCTTATAATAGTAATCATTATGTAAATACTTGAAACAATTATCTAACATGCCTTTTCCATTAGAACCACTACCATTAAAGACAATAAATTTTTGTAAAACAATACCACTAAAACTATTAATAATAAGATTTAGATATGTCTGTTTTACTTCTTCATCAGTAAATATACTATTAATAATTGAATCCCATAATAGGACATGGGCATCATTCCTTTCTCGTAAATGACAACCAAACATAGTACAATAGTCTTCTCTAGTTCTGTCCCTAAAAGTGAGATCTCTTAGGTCAAGAGTGGTATTCTTGAAATGATATAGATAATCAATAGAATCAAATTTAACATTCTCAAATTGATTTACTAGAACTTTTCCAATAAAAGTAGCCGCCACATCTGCCCTCCAAGAATTACTTTCAATTAAATTGAGTAACACCTTTAGTTTAAACTTTCTCCTACCATCATCTTGTTCGGTGGCTATATCTATTCTATATTGTTGGCCGAGTAGTTTTCCAATATATTCTTTTATATGTTTATAACTATCGTCCCTTTTCCATAGGCGACTTTGGATACAATAACAATATACTTCAGTTTTACCATCAAATTGATTAACTACAACATTTGTATGAAACAAATTATAAAAATCAGTAGAAGGTGAAACTACTTTGTTAAAAATATTATCTTCAACTTTAATAGAATCCCAAGTTTCGTCAAACTTTCCATAGTTTTTGGACTTTTGACTTAATCTCCTAGCAGCTTCTTTGTATTTCTCTCCGTGTTGTTTAATTTTACATAGAGTATCAAACCATTCCACGTAACTATCAACTTTACTAACGTCAATATTATTGATCCACTCTTCAATTAGGTCAGTTGTATTAGTTGTGTTCTCGCTTTCACTAGAGGTAGTGAAATTCTCATTGTTAGTGAGATTCTCTTTTTTAGTTGTGATTTCTAACATTGGTATTGTATCACCAACATTATAAATTACCGAATCATTCTTTTCCCAAGTCCATTGACCTGCTAAAATTTCTATATCAGGGTAGGGAGTATTAGGTAATCTCATTTTTTTGAATTTATTTTTACTACCATCAAAGAATAAATGCAGACCTCTCGCCTTTGTTGTAGATTTTTTATATGGTAGTTGTTTTTTCATTTCTTCTACCCATTCCAAAGACTCATTACTATACTCTTTACCATCTTCAAAATCTACATCAATAACACACATATTTTTATTAGTATGAATAGCAGTATAATCATATTTAAGATTTTCCTTTCTTTCTAATAATTCTTCCCTTTTAATATTCTTATTTCTAAAATCATTCTGTTTTGCTTTTTGGGGTAGTAATCTTTTCTTCCCATTTCTAATTTCAACATTAACTGGTTGTGAGTCAAGGTTAAACATTTCTACAAATTCTATAATATTCATTTTATAATTGTATAATACAACTTTTACTTAAATCAAAATTTTTTTTTAAATATTAAATGCCTAAATGTTTTTTACATAGTTTTTTTGAATGTTGTAGTTCAGGACAATCCAAGATACTGCAAAGGGCCGGACATGTCCTACAATTCACAATTTCAGTTGGTAGAATATTATGTCGTCTATGTCTTTTTTTACAAGTATAACAATATTTATTAGGATATACTTCGTGAAGCATAGATTGTAGTTGTTCACCTAATAATTTATGACAATTTGGTAAATAGTCCCTAATACATTGTGATCCTATACCTGGTTCATCTCTCGTTTCAGGTATTCTATTCCCATTTAGTTTATTTTCTATTTGATATACATATATAATAGGTTCTCCACATATACACTTATACGGAGTATCTCCAACCGAAGATAGGTTTAAATTTCTCCAATTAACCCACCTACAATGTTCTTTTAATTTAGGTCTTTCTGTAATAGGACTAATTTCTCTCACTACATCACAATGTAGACACTCGTCGTCTTGATTATAGTGACATTTATTTTTATAGAAAAATCCAAATTCTATATCTTCTATATCTATATTACTTTTATGAAAAACTGGTACCCATTCCAGTTTAGCCTTTTTAATGTCTTTACTATTTGACAATTCTAATATTTTTTCGTTCATATAGATTTGTATAATACAACATCCTTTTAAATCTTAATAATCTCTACCCAATCGTATTTTCTGCTCTTGCTTCGTGTAGTCCAGTTGCTTATAATATTCTTTGTAATAGGAAAAGCACAAATTTTATTGTTAAGGATAAAAGAGTTAATGATTTCTACACTTTCATTAAGAGAATGAGAATCACAACTATACCCAGTTTTAAAATTAATTTTGTAGTTCATCTAAATGTGTATTATACATATAGGCTTAAGTATGTTTTCTTAAATAGATAGATATATCACCCATTATCTATCATTTAAAATCTATTTGTATATTACATATTAAAAATGTATAATACAAATAGTCTTTACAACAAACTACAAGCCCTAAACACAGCATACCCCCTATTGGATTTGGATCACCCGCAATATTATAGTAATAGAGATACTTTTGTCTATACTTTCTCTACCTATAACAGAACCCCAAGAATGACTAGGTTATTCCAAGAAAGTGGATTTGTATCTATACCACCAGTATATAGAGTAGATTGTAATTCGTGGTTATACATTACCAATAAGCGGTCAAATGAGTTAAAACCTTTATGGACAGATATTAGAAGATGAATAACTTAGATAAATTAATTAGACAGAAATTAGAAAAACAGATAGAGGATAGTCATACAATTGTATGTCAAAATATAGATGCCGACCCAACATTGACTCCTATAAAGAAACGATATTTAAAAAAGGCGTCCTATAAATTATGTAAGCATGAAATATTAGTTGAACATAATAGATTACTGGATTTACATCAAATGATCAGTGAAGACCTTGCTAGTAGGGAATTACAAAAAATGCCTTTACCCCCTAAAGATGTATGTAAATGTATGAAAGGCAATACCTACTGCTTTTGTATCACTAGAAAAAATCAATGGTTAAAAATTTAATCAAAACTAATTATAGTTTGCTTATGTTCTATCGTTATATATGGGGTTTTATATGGAGTACTATGATCGTGGAATCGCTCTTTGAGCTGTTTGATGACAGCCTCCTTCCTTCTATGTGATATATTGGTTATATTAGTATTGATTAATCTTTTGATTTTTTTTTCTAAGGGAGTGATTTGAAATTTGGTTTGTAGTTCTTCCAAGACTTTTTGTTTTAGTTTTTTTGTATTTTGAAGAATTCTATATTTTTTTTTAGCATTAACATTATTCTTTAATTTTTGAAGACCATTAGTTTCTCTAGTAGTAAGATTAATACCTAAGAATTTCATTCTACGTTTTTTTTGTACTGAGGGCTGACGATCGTACCAAGCTTTCTGCCTAGCTTTGACGATAGCTAGATTATTTTTTCTATATTCCTTCACACGCGATCCCCAGTAGTCTGGGTCTAGTTTGTATGTAATGCGTTTAGATACATGAAATGATAAATTGGGGTCTTCGTAACTATAAAGTGAATTTAAATATCCAGGATTATTTTTTATATATACCATATAGATAGATTAGTTATTTAATTGATGATTCAAACTCAGTTCTGTTTTGTTTAACAATTCTAATAACTGGAAAATAGAGATAAGTTTTGTGATCTCTTTGGATATAATCTATTAGACATTTGTCATAGACCTTGGGTGGGTGTATTATTAGATTGTAATATAGCTTAGTTATGTCTGTTAGGTAGAGCGCGCCACTGCACCAACACCGAATCCCACTATACTTATTGAGCTCAAGCCAATTCTCTCCATACCATGTAGGGTTACAATACCCACTCCGTTTTTCTATGTGGGTTGTGTCAAGGTAATTGATGAGAGAATTAGTAGGTTGATTATATAAAATATCTGTAATGTCAGCATTGAATTCAATGTCATCTTCTAGGATAAGGGCTTCGTTGATGTTATTATCTATTAGGTGTTTCATTAGGTAAAGGTGGCTCAAATAACAGCTCTTCCTTGCTTCGTTTTTCCGTAAATTTTTCAATCTAGGATCTTGTTTCCATGCCATACCTGTTATTCTTTGTATTTCGCTATCATTATTAGGGCTGGGTTCTATAGCATTGAAGATAACGAAATCGTAAATCCCACCCTTATTTAATCTTTGGGTTAGCGTGGCTCTCCTATCGGTTGCCGTTTCTAGAGATATAACATAGGTATTCATATTAGTAGATAATTATAAAAAAAAAATAATTTATAAACTCAATCAAAATGTAGAACAATTTTAACCGGCTCTTTCTTCATATTTTCTAGTCCCTTTTTGGTTCTATAAGCCTCTCTAGCTTTTCTCAATAGTCTATCCCTATTTTTCAAGTACCAAAGATGTTTTGTTATTTTAATATTCTCGGTCATATTTTAACAATATATTATTTTTACTTATTTTTATGATAGTATATGGAATAGTTTTAATAAAATGTAGTATCTCAATTCTATCACTTAATATATTAGATTCAAAATATATTTGGTTAGGATATAGTTTAGGGTTTTTGAAGAATTCTTTTAGTATTAGTATATCGTATCCTTCACAATCTATTTTAAGATGATCTATATATTGTATGTTTTTTTCTACAATTAGTTGATTAAGGGTAAGCATTCTAACACTATCTTTTTGTATAACATCTATAGGTAAATTGTATTTTTCTAATTGTTTTAAAGTGGTAGGGTGTGGGTTGTTGATTGAATTACAGCCTCTCAACCAGTTAGGCATATTATAATCTTCAATAATAGATATTGGTAGATAATGTATTAGACACGATCCATTTTTATTAGATATTGCTATTTTCATTTTATCTTCTGTCTTTATTCTTTGATAATAGTATTCTACTGGTTCTATAGTAATTCCTTTCTTTTTCTTATTTCTACATAGTAAATTAAAATCACACGCTCCAATTTCTAAATAGTCCAAATTCATATAATTATTATGTTAGATATTAATATGATGCTACTACATCAAATATTTGTAGACATTGGAAAGGGTACTACATTCCGCGATAATGAACTATACTCTAGGATATATGATAAGAATAGGGAGTTGTACACTATTAGAATATGGGACGAGCCTAGATTGGATACTCTTATTCTACAATACCCTGAGTTTATAGATTTATACAATTCATTTCCTAATAAGTTCTATAAGATAGATTTTATGAGACCACTAATCCTACATCATTACGGAGGTGTATATCTTGATATGGATAATGAGTTAGAAGCCCCTATAGAGTTTGTTGATAGAAAGTATGAGGGAGAGGCTTTTAATGATGTGCTTTATTGGAGTAATAGAGATTTGTATCTAGAATACGCTAGGTTTATGAAAGAGAGATATATGAGATGTAGAATGCCAAAGACATGGGTTTGTAGAAGGTTTATGTATTCTGTAGGTCAACGAGCTTATGATGCTTTTTGCAAAAAAAAAGGAATAGATAGGGGGGTGGTGTGTAAATACAAAGGCTGGAACTCTCAAATGTGGTTAAAATATATGCGCCCTAATAGTAAGATACTACCCTTTGATAGAGAAATACAATAAAAAATTGAAATATATATTTATAATTATAATTTGTTATTTGAACTATGTTGAATTGTATTATCTATCAAATTAAATGTTTGGAAACTGGTGAGGTATATATTGGTAGTACTACAAGAACTATTAATGAAAGAATGTACGAACACACAAAACCTAGTAATAAGTGTATATCTAAAAATATAATTAATAGAGGTAATTTTAAATCACAAGTGCTTTTATACTTTACTTGTTATGATAATAAACAAAGGGATAAAATAGAGGGTAATTTTATTACTAGTGAGCCTAATTGTATTAATAAATCAATTCCAGCTAGAAATGGCTCTCAATATAGAGAAGATAATAAATATCATTTAAGAGAAAAAACTAAAATATGGCATAGAAATAACCAAGAAAAAAGTAAAACATACAATAAAAAATGGAAAGATGCTAATAAAGAAAAAGTGAAACAACATAGAAGAAAATGGATAGATGCTAATAAAGATAAATTAATAGCAGAATATAGAAGAAAACAAGCACTAAAACCAACAAAAGAAGAAAAAAAAGCAAGTTGTATATGGAGACATTCGTGGGGCGGTGATCCAAGACAACACAACAATTTACTAAGGATAGATATATCTATCTTCCATAGTTAGGGCATACATTAATTCTATAATACTCTTTAGCCATTCTAGTGTTTTCTTCAATATCATTGTATCTACGACATTTTTTATAAATTCTATTAATATAAGTATTCATAGTCTCACAATAATTGTAGTAATGGTTTGTCCCTATCTGTTTGTAGCCTTTGTATTTGGTAATGTATTGTTGGTATGTCATAAGGTTTAGCAACTTCATAAGACTTGGTATAATACTCACATATATCTCACACACTTTTCATTTCAAATTTTTTTTTGGGATTTTTTTTGGGTCTATTAATGCCGGGGGGGTGGGGGGATGTACTTGTGAAAATTATGAAAAACTTTAGCGGTCCATCTTTTTTTCATTATTTTTTTTCCTTCAAAAGGTACCTCGTTTCCTTCACCAACCCACTTTTTACACGATTTCATAATTCATAACTAAAAAAAAAAATATAATTTAAAAACGGTAAGGTAGTTGG
>WLWE01001181.1_pt1 | contig 20241 bp, 21 predicted proteins | sample 6718301 | NCBI WGS metagenome assembly WLWE01 (sample SAMN12718691, study PRJNA515312) | sponge metagenome | isolation source: marine sponge | host: Mycale hentscheli | place: New Zealand: South Island, Marlborough, Capsize Point | collected 2003-05-01 | reverse complement strand
CTTCCAGTTGAAGAGTACAACGCTAGGTTGCTTGAAATGAGTAGAGCTCAGCTGTTCGCAGAGTGCGCAAGAAGGTTCGGAGAAAAAAGTAGAGCAAATAAGAGAAACAAATGCGCAGCTAATGACACTGACGCAAAACTAAGAACAAGGTTGAGGAAGAGGAGAAGAAGGGAAGAACAACAGCAACAACAGCCAGGTGAACAGGATGACGGGGAGGCACAAGACGGTCCACCTGAGAATTTACAGGAGGCAGAGGAGGACAGCCAATTCGCCCAACGGGCACTGGAAGAATCAGAAGAGGACCTAACTCGGCTTAATGAAGTGCAAGATGCGGCAGAGAAATGGGAGGATAAGATATTGTCCATGACGAAAGAAAGTTATGAAAGCGCGTTTAAAACGGGGGTTACTGCAGTCATGTTGAATTTTCTGTACACAGCACTGAGATTTGGCAGTAGGAAATTTGCGGACGACTATATTAACGAAAACACAGAATACAACAACACGGCAGAATATGCAGCAGCTACTCTTGGTAATGCAATGACAGGCGGTGCATTCGGAAACAAATCCAACCCTCTCTTCAAAGCTGTCGGTAAGGTTGGCACGAATGTCTTAAACGTTAGGGACTTAACTGATGCTGTATCTCCTGGTTCTTTCGACGCTTACGTCGCAGCCATGATGGGAAGGATGTCCTACGATGTTCTGAAGCCTATGGTAATACACGGAGGACCCCTCGCCTTTAAATTGGCTGCAGCAGCGGTTCAGATAGCTCCGGCGACTGCAGGAGCAGTAGCAGCCTACACAGCAGCACGACAGTTAGGGTACAAGGCAGAGGACATAGTGCCATTGCAGAAAATACAGGAATCAATGAGCAGCGCACAGAGTATGCTTAACAGAGCTACTGAGTATATACAGCAAGGTCTTGGAAAGGCGTTTGACTATCTACCTACAGTAACAACAAGAGGGTCCTTGGCAAACTACCCTAAAGCGTACAAGATACTGAAAGATGAAGGCCACACTGACAAGGATATAAGAGAGACATTTTTGGGCGAGCCAGTTGGAGAAGCCTTTGCGAGAGGAGCAAGGCGATTCGGCGACAGGTACTTTCAGGGATTGAATAGGTTTCAACCCGACCCTTATGGCGGCCTAGGAAGAGGACTAAAAGACGATAAAAAGGAGAAACTTAAGCGTATAATGCACGAGCTCATCGATGTTTCACTGTAATTAACCATATATTAACCATAAAAGTACATATTTATAGTTAATTATTAAGGTATTAGCTTATAAAAATCGATTTTACTAAGCAAATAGTGCTATTTATGCTTAATTATGTCGACTTTAATGGTATATATATGGATAAACATCGATGTGACGTTAATTTGTGCATTACGGCACTATTGCTAGTGTGCCTCCGTTGTTCCAAACGGCACCTGAGGGCAATCCCGTCGCTGTAGTTGGAGGAATAAAAACATTAGAATTCGAGTAAGTTCCGTCTCCCCAGACAATCCCGTTGGGTGCTGTTAGTGTTCCTTGAGCAACTGGAAAGTCAGTGAAGTCTAAACCTTTTCCTGCGAAGTTAGAAGAATTGAACAAATTGAGGAAACTGTACGGTTTCGGTTGAGTGCTCATACTATAATAGAACTTAAGATATTTTATCCTGTGAAATATCCTAAATAAATTATCCACTAAAGTGACCTATATAGGCGACTCTTAGACTACCGGTGTAGTCTAGGGTAGCGCCCAAGTCATAGTGTCCTGTAAGGATAGCGTATGTTCCTTGCGGAAGAGCGCCTGTGAAGTTCAAACAGCAAGGGTATCTCGTTCCGCTAATAGCTTGTCCTGTTGACATGCCAAAAATAGTTCCAGCGGTGTTTACGTCGTCCCTTATATATATGTATGAGTTACCGTTTCCTCCTATAGTGGAACCATTCCACTCTCCGTCTACCTGCACATTGAATATGTGGTTATCTAATTGGGGCGGAACAGTAAGGAGAACGTTAGTTCCGACACCTCCTGGTGCAGATAGAAGCGTGTACGCACCTATAGTGCTAGATATAAGCGATGTAGAGTTCAACTTATTGGCACCAGAAGCTGTTACTGTTTCTGTCACAGAGCACCTTGAGCTAATTTTCTGTGGATCTAGGTAGCCATTCGTCCATGTAGGCATCACTCCAGAGTTAGTGCCAAACTGCTGAGGGAGCATCATCTGGCAAAACCCTTGCAGTGGAGTAGAAAGAGCCTGTCCGGCGTAGAAACTGTCGAATGTCTCTATGTACGCCCCTGCTAGAATCCTGTTGTTTGATGTAAACTGGTTAATGTTAAAAAGGTTGAAGTTTCCACCGTCTAAGGCGGCAGTCATCGGGTTCGTGACTCCTCCAGGAGCCGGCACAATCGAGTCGACGTAGTTCTTTGTTGCAGCGTCCTGTGCTGCGACTGGGTCAAGTATATTGTTTATTGCGAAGCCACCGCCGTCTAGTGCAGATGTCATTGGGTTTTGTACATACCCTGTTAGGCTTGGTATAGACGCGTCTACATACTGCTTGTTTGCTGCGTCCGTAGCTGCAACAGGATTCGGCAGTCCTTCTATCCTGTTAACTATAGTTATCCTACCATCCGCTTGTATAGTCATTTTTGCGGAAACTGCTCCAGGGTCTTCCTTAGTGTACAGTACGAGTTGTCCGCCAGTACCAGAAGCTACAGCGTCTATTTCCGCTCGTTCAGTTGTGGCAGTTCCGTCATAAAACTTTATTTTATTTGCCCCACTACTGTCCAATTGAATATTTCCATCTATTTCGAAGTCTTCTTGTGGTGCTGCAACGTTTACGCCAACTCTGTTGTTTGCAGTATCGAGGTAAAGAGGTCCACCAGGTGCTCCGAGAGGAAGAATAGACGGGCCACCAGTATAGTAAGCATTCGCTCCTATCACACCAGCACTCTGTATATCGTTGTTGTTCATACGCAGTGGCGTTACGACATCTATAATACCTGTCCCACCGTTGTTGTTCAGTTCGTCTGTATTGACTCTCGTTGTAGAAAGACTGACTGTGGCTGTTGCCGTGTCAGTTTGAAGAGTAGCGGACGTTAATGACGTTTTCGCGAGGAAAGAACCGGACACTGCAGCAGAGGCATGAGCAGAAGTATCTAACTCCGCGTACGTAGTAACCCATGCTCCACCGGGTGAAGCTGCTCCTGTAGCAAAGAAGAAGGACGAATTCGGTGGGTATGTACCTGTCCCACTGTCATCTTGTTGCCTGTAAACGCGGTACTCCCATGTACTGGATGGATGGTTGCAAAAGAGTTTAAAACCTCCACTGCCACCACCGTCGTCTCCAGCACTACAAGTAGTGAAGATGGGTGTATCTGACTCGACGGCGTTGGATATTAAGTTCAGGTGTGCTTTTGCATTGAACATCGACACGTGAATAACAATTGTCTGTTTGAAGCCTGCATCTAAGCAACGCGACACCACAATACAAGAGGCTTCTGCGTCAGTCATTACTAAACCTTCCCCTACATTGTAGTAATTACCAGGAGCCACTGCTCCTTTGTTTCTGTATATGACAGCAGCGGAGTCGTTTATTATTTCTGCCTCAACTTCTGACAAAACTGCCGTGATTCCAGAGAAAGTGTCGACGTTTGTTATGTTAAACCCCCCTCCGTCTAAATTGCTGGTCAAAGGGTTCGTTACAGTTCCTCCACCTCCACCAGACGACGAGTTCTGGTACGTCCCGTCTCCCCATATGACTCCGTTGGGAAGAGTTACAGTGCCTTGCGCAACAGGAAAATCGACAAAGTCAATACCTCTTCCAGCGAAATTGGATGGGTTGAAAACATTGAGTTTGTCATATGGTTGTGGGTTACTACTCATTTTCTATATATAAAAAGAAAATAAATTAAAAGTCGGTACTAAAATCAAAAACATCACCTTTAACTTCTTTATTAGCTAAAGCATACGCAGATACTGTCCTCTCGAAGAAGTTAGCTTTGGAATCAATGCTAATTAGCTCCATAAAGTCAAAAGGATTTGCAGTGTGGTATATCTTGTCGTACCCTAACTGCAGAATAAGTCTGTCACCTACAAACTCAATGTATTCTTTCATTTGCTTTGCATTCATACCAATTAGTCTGCATGGCAAGGACTCAGTAATGAACTCTTGCTCTATGCTAACGGCGCTGATAACAATCTCCTTACAGAGAGACGCAGTGCATTGCTTCCTCAGTTTGCTGTGAAGCAGTACAGCGAACTCTGTATGAAGAGCCTCATCTCTAGAAATGAACTCGTTGCTCAAAGTTAGGCCTGGCATCAATCCCCTCTTCTTCAACCAAAATATAGCTGCGAAGGAACCAGAGAAGAATATTCCTTCTACGCACGCAAACGCAACTAGTCTTTCTGAGAATTCAGCACTACTCCCCATATAATGCTCTGCCCAGACTTGCTTTCGCTTAATCGCCGGAGAGTACTTAATTGCGTTAAAAAGTCTTTCCCTTTGATCTCTGGGTGCCAGCGTATCGATGAGAATCGAGTACATCTCGCTGTGTACAGCTTCCATGCAGTTTTGGACGGCGTAGAAGGATTTAGCTTCTGCCACTTGTACATCTGACTGGAATCGTTGGCATAAATTTTGCATAACGATCCCATCGGATGCTGCAAAAAAGGCAAGGACGGAAAGGACGAACTCCTTTTCTTGTTCAGATAGAGTATTCCAGTCGACGACATCCTTGTCCATTTGGACTTCTTCTGCTCTCCAAAAACTGTCCAATGATCGCTTGTATAACGCGTAAATATCGGGATACGCAATAGGAAAAAGAACGTAGCGGTCTGGGGTTTCATTAAGGATTGGATCCATCTAAACTGTGTCGATATATTCTGTTGCGTGTAAACTTTTATATCCTCTTGGCTTTTCATCACTTTTTAGTTTAGGCTCAACGTCTCTTTTATATGCGTTCCTGCAGATAATTAAGACATCTTCTAAGCCTTTCGGAAATAAGTAGTTAACCGTTGGATGTATCTCCTCAGCCATGAATTGCACATATAGATTAGCGACTTCTTCCAGGTTCATCTTTCTTTTGTCTACTATTCCTTTCCTTATGCTTTGCTTCACCACGTATTCGTCTGGATATCCTGTGGACACAACTTGACAACTGTTGCAGAAATCTCTCTTGAAATACAATAGCTCGTTGTCTGCAAACGTCACTGATTGCGACATTGCTATTCTCTCCCTTATTTTGTTAACTATTGGTTCCATTATATCTTAGCTAAAGATCTTCTTTTAGGTTAATTCGCCGAATTTTAATATTTAGGAATTGTATAATGGATTCTGCAGCATTTAAAAAATACATTTCCGAAAAGCGCCCTTCACTTTCTAAATCTAGCGTAAACACTTACGGAAGCATACTGAGGTCTCTTCATAGGCAACTTAAGGGAACAGACGATGTAGACCCAAGCTTCTTCGATTCCTCTCAGCAAATATTCGACCACTTAAAAGACGTACCTCCATCAAAAAGAAAAACTGTACTTAGCGCTCTCGTCATTATAACGGACGGAGACGTTCAGAAAAAGTACAGGGAGCTCATGATGGACGACATTGGCAATCACAGGAAGGAAATAGAGATGCAGCAGAAAACGCCGCAGCAAGAACAGAACTGGGTCAGCAGAGACGAAATTGACAAGAAGTACAAACTATACGAAAAGCAAGCTGCCGCGCTGTACAAAAAAGGCGATCTCACCAGAAAAGAAATCCAGCAATATCAACAGTATATAATCCTCGCCCTTCTCAGCGGAAAGCACATTGTGCCAAGAAGAGCAAAGGATTACGTAGACATGAAGATAAGAGGGCACATAGACAAAACAAAAGATAACTACATCGATAACAAGAAGCTTGTATTTAACTCGTACAAGACTGCTAAGACGTACGGACAACAATCAGTAGCCCTACCCGTTAAGCTTAAGAATATACTGACTAAGTGGATGAAAATTAACCCAAGCGACTACCTCCTGATAGACAGCAACATGCATCCGTTGGGTGGACCAGATCAATCAGCAAACGGTGCAGTAAAATTGAACCAAAGATTAGGGAGGATATTTGATAAGAAGGCTGGAGTGAACATCATGAGACATAGCTACTTAACTGATAAATTCGGAGACACTATTCAACGGAACAAACAAATTGAGTCGACGATGGCTCAAATGGGGTCAAGTCCAGCGATGCTAACCACATATGTGAAGGATGACAGCGATTAGAATATGAAGAGATATATGTTATTGTTTTAAATGGAACTTTACGCAGAGTGCATTATTTGCTACAACGATAAGCAGTGCTTAAAGCCGTGTCAGGCGTGCACAGCAAGAGTCTGTATGACATGCTTCTTAAAGATGTGCTCGCAGGACTTCGACGATAACGCCGTCTGCCCACAATGCAGAGGATCGATCGATAAGGAAGAGTATGGTATACCCAAAGTAAACGTAGGATTCACGCAAGTGGTAGCCAATGCCTTAATACAAACATCGATGATCAGTCTGAGTCCTCCACCTGCTCCAACAATAGACATTGGTGGAAACATACAGAATCCTTTTGAAGGAATGGAACCAACAGAAAGGTGCGAACGGTGTGGCATATTGCGCGGAGACGAGGAGGGGGAGTGGTCAACTGACGACCCTAGATTTTGTCAAACATGTTATTATAGTACGTTGGAATAGCTTTTTAAATTTTAAAAATACAAATTTGAAATTTAAACTGGTTCGTATTCAGGAGACTTAGGAGGAACAGTCTCCACGTAAGCAGCCTTCTTGTACGGAGTTCCCTTCATAGTCCCTGCAACAGAGTTTAGTCTCTCTGCAAGTTCGAATCCCTTCAATGGATAAGCTTCTCTCTTGCGCTTCTTCTCTGCCTTCTTTTCGTTCTTCCACATGGTTGCCACGTCATCAGCTTTTACTACAACGTTTTGAACAGAGCGAAAGATATCCTGCATCTCCGTACTCGCGTCGTTGAACCTTTCAGAGATATTGTCCTGTGTATCTTGGATAGCTCTCTCTACATGAGAAACTGCTTCTTCGAGGTTGTCTAGGCGTTTACCCATATCGTCAAAGTTCTCTTGTTCTCCCTCACTGACATTTCTGTCAACAGCGCATACGACGGTTTTGACGTGGCCAATCTTTTCTTCTACGTTTGAAAACCTCGTATACGCGTTTCGTTCAAACTTGTCTAGCTTGTCGTCCATTGAAAACACTGTGTTGCCAACATCTTCTTTGATTTGCTTTACTTCTTTGTTAAGATTGTGGTTCATCTCGAACAACATAGTGAAGCTCCTGAAGCAGTTCTCTGTGAGCTTTCTGTGGTCCTCGAAGTGCTCATGAAGTCTCTCATGCATTCTGCCTAGTGCGTCGACTTTATTGGTTAAGTCTCTCATAGACTGATAGTAAGGAACATAGTCCTCTACTTTTGTGTGGAAGTCAGGATTGGTTGACATTTTGTAAAACTAGGGGTACCGTTAAAAAATTTTGACGTAGTTTAGTTACTCTAAGATTCTGACCTTATGCCTGTACCGTCTCTCTCGGCACCCAAAAGTGGATTTTTTCTTGTACCGGCAGATCTTGTCGAAAATTTATTTTTTTTTGTGTACGGTATTTTTACCGTGGGGGTTCTGTGTTTTTTTTTTGACATCATCTGCCGGTACAAGAAAAAATCCACTTTTGGGTACCGTGGGTAATGGGTAGGGGTAGTTAGCAGAATCTTAGACTAACTAAACTACGTCAAAATTTTTTAGCGGTACCCCTATTAATGTTACGTACTCCACGTTTAAGAAAAAGAAAATGTCCACCTACTCAACTAGATTCCAAGCCCAAAAGGCAATGCTTGACTCCGGAAATTCCGCAAAACTCCCAAGAGGTAGTACCAGTAATTCAGAACCTGGAAACACGACTGAAAGCCCTGGACGAAGCGGTAGAGATGAACAAGAAACCCAAGAGCAACCCCAGAGATCTGATGCCTCCGAGGAATATACTCAGCCTCAACTTCAGCATACTCCACCTCCTTCTCCCGCAATACCTGGCGGAACATTTCCCCATACACCGCTTCCAGATGACGTTCACGTGGGAAATGCATTCCCCGAATCTGGAGACACAGCAAAGCGGGTATCAGCCACCGTTGATGCTGCAATTATGGCAGAAGAAAAGGTAGACGATATTACTGAGGACCTTAATAATATTGTCCTTACGTGCGACGCTGAGTCTAAGACTGGTACCAAGAAATTATGGAGAGATAGTGATGGTATAGCGAGATGTGGCAATTGTGGTTTGTCAGAAGAAGACTGTTACTATCATGAGCAAGAAAGGAAGAGAGAGGAAAGAGAGGAAACTCAAGTCGAGGAAACTCCTGACGAGGAAGTACTCCCGGATTATTACAAAGGTGTTATTCTTGGGATTACTCGCAGGCTTGCCGCTTTGGAGGCTGAGAATGAAAACCTCAAGACTAAAGTCCGCAGGCTTACTCATGATCCCAGCTTTTCTGGGCAAGGAACTTCTGATGATCCCATTTATTTTCTAGATGAATAAATACTTAACTACTGTATTTTACTTTACTTAAGTATTAAGAAATGCCTAGAGCTTGTATTATACTTTACTTACGTAATACCTAGACCCTATAATATACATTGCATATACATTGCATATACATTGCACATACATTGCATATACATTGCAGTGACACTGTAGGAGCTATTGTAGTGATTTAGTTCAAGTGGTCTTTGCCCGTAGTTCTCTGCGGTGTCTTAACTTAAGGATTACCTAAAGGGACACGGTTCGAATCCTGGAACAGGTCAGTTCCATTTTTTTTTTTACCCCCTGAATCTCCCTCCTCTGTTCCCCGCCCCTCGAGGGGTGTAAGTGGAAGGGTCGCCCCCTAGTCTCATTGCCCCCCCGGATGAGCGGTCTTTCATCATGTCTTCCTTTGTTCTGTAGGCTCTCTTCTGTAGCTTCTCATTGCCCTTGTATGTACGGCATTGTCCCATTAGCTTAGCTCTTCTTGCACATTCTGCGTTCCTCTGGGTATTCTGCTCCCGTGTCCTCATCGATCCTCCTACACCAGGCATTTTGTATCCTGGAAGACCTTCATGGTACCACATACCCCTTGCCCTCATCGCTCTCATGTTTCCCTGCAAAGTGTTGGCTAAGTTCTCTGCAGTGCTTCTCTTAGGATTTGGTGTGCCAAAGTCGTGACGCTCCATTGCTGTAGGTCCGATTTGGATATTACTATTTCCTCTGACTTCATATCGATGTCCATTGTCTGTATCTCCTCTCATACCGAGAGAAGCTTGTGCTGTTCTAGGACCTAGAGCGTGTTGGTGGAAATAGTCTTGTCTTGCTATGTCATAAGCTTGTTGCATAGGTATCTTCATGTAGTCGTAACTAGTCTGGGGAATCATAGTAGTTCTCCCAGCCATAGTAGTGTCCCCGGAGAGATGTCTTGATATGGGTTGTTGTATGTACGACATCGATGTTATATACTGACTTAACATTTTTTCTTTGCTAAAACGTTCCTATAAAAGTTAGCTCTTCTTCTTGTTGTAGCTGAGTACTTGGACTTATCAGCAGACAGAATCATGTCGGCGAATTGGCATAAGTCTAATTTCTTTCCGCTAGTGCTGTTGTACCTATTCAACTGGTCGGAGAACTTACCCCACTTTATGTCGTCCCAATCTATTTCTTCGTCCTTTACGGATCCGCCAATGGCAAGGTTATTAGCTTTGTCCTTTATGCTTTCTGACAGCTGCCCTCCTTTTGCTTTCGCCCTTTTCGCTTTTTCTTTCTCTATCATTCCCTTTAGCTTACCAACGTGGTCTCTTAGTTTCTGTATGTGTGTCTTTAAAGACCCACCGATTGCCTTTCTACATGACCCCTTGGAAAATGGCATCTTACCAGGTACTGGCTTATATCCTTCCCAGCACCTTCCTCCACCTACTGCTTGTGGTGCGTACGGTCTTGCTTGTTCTAGATCCGATCTTACTTTGTACTTGTCTCCTTTTTCTAGAGGGTTAGCTCTATCCACTAAGGCTCCTCCTGACGACTTGAAGTGCTTTTTAATTTTACTTGCTAGTTCTTCCTTCTTCATTTTAGTGAAGCCTTTGAGAGCTGGGTGTCCTTTCTTGCTTCTTGCTAAATCTTTTAACTTCTCTAAAGATAGGTCGTCGATTTTCATTGTATAATTTACCAAAACATATTTTTTCTACCATAACAACTTATCTGCGTAAAAAGAGTTCGACCCTTCCTTGTGGCGTGTATTCTCATGCCTCTCCTTGTACAGTTCCCTTCTCTTGTCAGCCCACTTCTTTCCTGATTCTTTCATGTGCGTGGGATAATCCTTGTAGTCCTTATGTCCAACTGATGCCACTTTTTTTCCTTCTTTATAAACGTCGATCTTCTTATTCTTTACTGTAGAAGGCTTGACTTGCACGCCTAGTTTCTTTGCTTGGTTCCTTGTGTGTTGTTTTATTGCGTAACCTGTTCCTCTTATTAGTCCTCCGTATCCAGTACCTTCTGTTTCTTCTGGATACATCTGATTCCACATTCCTTGTGGTATACCATCCTCTCCGTCCCACACTACTAATCCGTCGTCTGCGTGTTTATAGACTCTTCCAATGACCCTCTGATTAGGAGGCAATGAATGAAAACTCCGTACTTCGTTAGGGTCACTTTCTTCTTCTTCTTCTTCTTCTTCTTCTTCTCCTCTTTGTCTCTTCGGTGTCTTCCTCTTATATATTGGTGGTTCGAATTGCCTCCTATTGTCCCTCATTTTCCACGTTTCATCTGTCGACGTGTTAAAGATTTCCTCTTCTCCTTTAAGTGCCTCCTTAGCGTCCGCATCTTCCCAATCGTGGTACATTATCTTTCTGTCGCCTGCTTTCGTTCCTGGTCTAAAGCCATCCGGTTTAAGGTCATAGTCAATGATCCTGGATTTTTCGAAAAGGTCGGGGTTGCCGTCGTAGAACGAGTCATTACCTGAAAATAAGGTAGCTACGGGGTCATCGTCACCCACGTCTATGTCGTCGTCGAAGCAGTCACGATTAAGAAGACTATCTACTATGACTTTAAACATTCGTGTACCCGCTCCTGCGTAATTATTGTAAGAGTCCGCGCAGAGATATTTTATTTTGAACCTATGCTTACCGAACTGTTCAATACCAGCTTTCGCAATAACTTTCGGGGCTTTCATTTTGTAGTTGCCGTGGAAATGGCAGTTGGTTTTGACTCTGTTGTCCACTAAGTATATCTGCATGGGAGAATCGATAACTTGGTATGCGCATTCCTCTGAATCCCTTCCTCCTTCAGTAACGCCGTATATAGGCTCTCTGTCTAAACACTGTGCTAATTTATCTCCTTTCGCCGTATTAATGTCGAAGTAGTGAGTCTTTACTCCTTGCATATCTTCCATGCATTTCGTAAACGCCTTCCTAACGTAGAACTGTAAGTAGTTCGTATACGTGTAATAAACACTAAAGTCAACTTCCATTTCTATACAGGATCATCAGATTTTTTAACTTGATGTAATACAAATGATGCTGATTTTGCTAACGTTGTGTATATGTCTTGTTGGTCTATTTGCACTAATGTATCGTCAGTATATGTGGCCTGACTGCTAGGCAGTCTTGCTAACAAGTCGTGTTTCAGTTTGCCGTTTAGTGGAGAAGCTTCTTTTAACTTGACGTAGTCGTTGTACTTCTTGACTAAGTAGTCTGCTCCTTTATCTGGCCTTTCTTCTCTTGATAGCCTCAGCGTTTTGAAGATGTCCACGCCGAGGTTATAGAAGTCCTTAGACATTTTGTTTTCTAAGTCCATTGAAGAGTGGATATTTAGGTAAAGCTCAATAGCGCTCAATATAGAAATCAAGCAGCCAAGAACGAGTATTCCTGTCTCTGCTTGTTTCTCTGTGGAGCCAAATGGTCTTGATGCTAAAGAGCTCGAAACTATACCCATAGTAATAGTTGGTATTCTAAACCACTTGTGCCATGTAGACAAGTCGTGATATTTTCTTCTGTGAGCCTCTGCGAGAGAAATAGAGTTCTGCCTTATCCTCTCAAGGAGGTCTTCGTTTTCGTCTGTCCACGATCCGTCCATTTGCTTCTATACCATATAGAAACAAATTTAGTTATGAAATGACTTACCTCCTGATTGTGTAGCTACGTTGTTTCTTGCCACTAAAGAAGAAGAAGAGCTAAGTTGAGAGCCAAGAACAGCCTGGCGAATTACAAAGCCGTTTGAGTTAAACCCTTTCGTGTTTACGTTCTCAGGACGACCAGAAGAGGATATTCTTTGCTTTCCAGGCGGTGTGTTTTTGAATACCATCGTGTATAATTTATCAAGATAAAATATTTAGACTAAATATACAATGGACGACGCGCTGTACCAAAGATTAATGAAAGAAATCGATGAGGAGGAAAGGGGCGGAACTGGTAAGAAGCCATCTTCTAGGAAAGGCGAGTCTGCCTCAAAGGCCGTAGTAAGAAACATGTACGAGAAGATACCTAAGAAAATGTTAGAGGAAGCTGTTAATCCACACTACAATAACCACAAGCTGAAGATACCTTTCAGAATGTGCGTTGTAGCACCCAGTGGTTCTGGTAAAACCAATTTTATAATCAACCTATTAGGAATGTTCAGTTCCGCTCCCGGTACTTTTCACTCTATTTGTGTAGTCACAAGGAACAAGAATGAGCCGCTCTACAACTGGCTTCAGTCTCTTCATGACGACATAAAAATTGTAGAAGGTCTGGAGAATACACCTGTGCTTGATAAGATGGACAAGGACTTGAATCATATAGTCTGCTTCGACGATTTAGTACTAGCAAAGAACCAGGAGAGAATATGCAACTACTATATTCGTTGCCGTAAGCTCAACTGTTCAGTTGCATACTTAAGCCAAAGTTACTTTGGTATACCTAAGATAGTAAGGCAGAATTGTAGCTATTTGGTTTTGTTAAAACTAGGTGGAAGTAATAGAGAAGTGAACATGATACTAAGCGAAGCAGGTCTTGGTGTAACAAAAGATGGTTTGCTTAAACTTTATGATGAAGCAATTACTAATGCACCTAAATTTTCAGTATTACTTGTAGACTTTGAAGCAGACCCTACGGAAAGGTTCAGGAAAGGGTTCACAGAAATAATGAATGTGCCGACGGAGTAGGCAAACCTGAGCTTATAAACCCTGGAGACGTTTTCTTAATAGACACGAAGAGCTCTAAGTTTGTCATACCTGCTGCTTCCTCCTCTCCTTCTCTGTAGCTTATTCCACGCTGTTCGCTGTACAGCTGAACAAGTTTCTCTCTTTGTGTGAACGCGTTCTCTACACACTTTCCGTTACGAGAAACGTCGTTCATTTTCTTCATTATAGCTGTGTCGGCTTCATCCCACGTTACGCCTTTGTCCTTTAGAACGCACTTGAATCTCCACGACTTATCATCAGGTTTGAAAGCGAGATAGACTCTCTCGTGCCTCTCCATAACGAAGGAATCGTCGTCTTCTGCTCCAGATTGACGCTTTCTTTTCTTTCTACCATCCTTTTCCCTTGGTGTTGGTCTCTCTTCTGCTAGTATTGCTTCGTTCACGTTACAGTCGTCAGTGGACACTTCACTCACAGTATCTGTTTCGTTTACTACAGACTTAACTCCCCACTTCTCAGAATCCAGGACTTGCTCACACGTAGGTTCCTGTTCAAGTAACATCATATACTTATTTGCCAATTCTATATGATGTTTCATAAGTTCGTAATTGCTCAATTCGTCTGTTTGAGTCTGTTGGTCACAACAGGGTCTCTTCTGGAGAGCCCTTTGGAGATTTACAATCGCAGTCTGAACGTCGTCCATGATGGGTTTAGATTGTGTCGTCGTTTAGAAATCAGCGGAACGACGTTTCCAGTTTTTTTTTATTTTTCACTCCCCCTTGATGTCTCTCCTTCCGTTTTCACTCCCCCTTGTTCTCTCTTTCACTCTTGGTGAAAAACAGATTAAAGAGCTCAGGAGATTATGTTCATTTCTCACAATCAAACCCATGTCAAAATGCTGGCTGTCTTTCTTTTATTCGGGGTCCTTACTGGCCTTGTGGCTTGTATCTACTTCATTCTGCTCATCGAGCGAGAAAGACGAAGACAGGATCCATGGCAGCGTGTACGAGTTCGAAGACAACGAAGCGACAAGGGTGTATTACGTGGACCAAACAGTAGGACGAGAATATGGCCAGAACTTGACTGAGTACAGGGAAAGAGAGGAAGTTGGACTTGTCTTTTAGTTACCCATTGATGCTAGCTCTAGTAGTATTTCATGTGCTGCGTTTTTGTTTACTTTTTTTGCCTTAACAAGCTTAACTAGCTTAGCTTTGAATTCTCTTACCAGCTCAGGGTTATCATTTCCTGCGCCAATTTGTCCTTTGAGTACTTCAAATTCGTGGACTTCTTTTTCCTCCGCTGTCTTCTTTCTTGTAGGCATTTCTTTTAAGTCGTCTATCTTTGCTGCTACACCTACTCCAGCTAAGTATTCTCTTTCGTCGTCGTTCAAGGATAAAACGTCTTTAGGCTTTGGTCTGCGGCCGACTACGATGCTCTTGATAACGTTTGCTACGTTCCCACCGATCGCTTGCCTTGGTACTTTCCTTTGCCTATTTCCTTTGATTGTGAAAAGGTTGATGTTGTTTGACTTTAAGTCTTCCAAGTCAATTGCGTAGTGCCCAAAAGGTGCAAGAGCTTTGTTTTTCGAAACGCCTGATCCTTTGATTGTTCTTTGGTAGGTCTGCTGAGTGTCGTAGTTGACACTTTGCCTCCCTAAACCAGGTCCGTAGCCCATGCGAGCGAAGCTACTGCCTCCTTTGATGCCAAATCCGAGGAATCTCTTTGCCTTTTTTACGTAATCATGTACAGTCAGTCTGTTTTCTGGTACTTCACCGTCCATACCCATCGGGTCAACAACTGGGTCATCGTCTGATTCTTCGTCGGACGATGCGTAAACAGATTCGTCATCAGAATCATAGCCTATAAGTTTCCTCTGCTTTTTCATACTTGGTGTCCTTCTCCTTATTCCTGCGTGTGGTCCAAAGACTTCTCCACCGTCCGACTCGTCGTCACTGAATTCACTTTCGTCACCTTCAGAGTATATGTCGTTTACTATTTTGCTACTATCAACAACTTGGTTGGATGCTTTCATATCATCAGTGGCACCGTCGTTTACTCCAGCCTGAGCAATCAAGTAGTTCTTGTATGAAGGCATGCTACCAGTGGCCTCTCTCATAATGTCTGCAATAATCTGTCTAAAATAAGCAGCTGTAATCTTTTTGTCACCTTGTTGGAGTGACTTAATCATGTCGTTTATCTGGTCTGCTGCTGCATACAAGAACTGATTTTCGCTCTTTGAAAGTGATTGAACAGCGGCTGTAGAGTTCTCTACAGTAGTACGGAATTTAAGTGCGTTAATGGCTTTTAGGTTTGCAAGAGGAATGCCCTGCGTGAGTGTAGCTGATTCGTTCATAGCGTCTTGAACTGACTCTCCCTGAGCTAAGTAAGTCTCCATAGCTTGTAGGTTGTAAGCCTCGTTAGCGATTTCTTCACCGAGGTTTTTGATGTACCCGTCTCTATATTGTCCTCTAGAAAGTTGTGGTGTTAGTGCCTCCGACATAGTATACCTAAACCGCAGATAATATTATAAGGTTCTAGAACACTTACAGTGAACTTTATTCAACCTTATTTCACCGAAATCTCCTTACTGTAATAAGACTGTATATTAACTACATATTAATTTATTATTACTATTATAGTAATAGTGAGAAACAGAGTAATATATAGAAAAAGTAGCATACATACAGAGAATACTATGTTTAAATGGAAAAAGAGACAAGAATAACATAAAAAAGGCCTATATAGAATAATAATAGAAGGCTTATTTTAGGCCATTCATCACCACTCATTATTTGGCTCGAGCCCCATCTCTCTCCTTTTTTTTTTCGCTCGGCCTCGCAGCTGGAAAGTTGAAATCACCTCGCTCGGCTGGTTTGTCACCTTCCTCATTATCGAACCCCTGGTTAAACTACGTTTAGAAAATCTCTCCTCATTGTATAAAATGGCTTCACCGATTACACTACCCGCACCAGAACAGTCTTCTTTTTTGACAAGAAGTACTATTGTCGAACGAGTGGACTGCAGAAACATGGAAGCATTGCTCGCTTCTGACCATCTCCTGTTGGAATGGAGCAGCAAGGACTGTTGGTTTGTGGACACGCTGAAGAAGCACTATCAGAATGAGAAGAAGCAAATCTCACTGTACGCGGCAGCGTACAACACTCAATGCGACGGCGTTGTTGTGAAGTACTGTCCGTCTGCCAAACACAAGTACGGAAGACTTTTCGTTTACAGGAGCCAAGGCTTTACAAACATGCGCCGTCCTGTGCGCCACACAGTCGCGAACTATTACTATGACTTCGACATAGTGAACTGCCAGCCTGAGCTACTTGTTCGCCTTCTCGACCTCAACAACGTTAGATGTCCAGGACCTCTTCGTAGCTACGTAAGCAACAGAAACGATATCATACAGATGCACATGGACGCGTGGAACGTCAAAAAGGAAGACAAATGGTTGGTAAAGCAGCTGTTTATTCGCCTATTCTTCATGGGTGGCTACGAGAAGTACAAGGAGGACATGAAGAGTTTCGGTTACCAATTGCCTCTGTACGCTACTGGCTTCATCTCTGCCTTGCAGACAAGTCTTCTTGAAGTCGCTAGGGAGCTGAAGAAGCACAATCCTGTCCTGTACAAAGTTGCTGCAAACAAAAGGAAAGAGAACAACGACAACAGTGCTGACGCTGCTCTGAAGACCTTCATGGCACTTTTCCTCCAGACTTACGAGAGAAGAGTTGTAGAGAGCGTAATGGAAAGCATTGACAGTGCAACTACTTTGATGAAGAGAAGTGCCTACCCTGGTTACCTTTACACCAGCTACGAGTACGACGGATTCAAGCTACTGAAAGAAAACGTTGACAATTACCAAGGAGGGAAGGATGCTGTATGTCAGCTGATAGAAATGGTAACCCTTGAGGTGACTAAGCTTCCATTGAAGTGGGCTGTGAAAGAAATGGACGAAGCCTACGATCTGTCGTATGTTGAACTGCCAGAGGTGAGTATGAAGGAACTCAAGACGGACATGGAAACTTGCATGGTCTCTCATAGACGTATGGCTGATATAATTAAGGCACGGTACTCAGACACAAAGTACATATTCGAATTATATGACAAGCAATGGTATACTTACGACTCCAACTGTGACAATTGGGAAAAGTCCGAGTTCTTTCTTCTGCGCGACATGACAAAAATACTCGACAGTCTCTTCAATTACCCTGCCTACATGAAAGACGACAAATACAAGGCTGCTTTCGACAAGTTCATGGCGAGGAGTGGCAGTAGCAGTTGGATGGCCGGCGTAGAGAAAATGGCACGGTCTGTCATGTACAAGGATAAGGTTGAGTTCGACATGAACACTGATGTAATTAACTTCACTAACGGCATCTACGAAATCGACACTGGACGGTTCAGGAGAAGAACAATGGAGGATTTTGTGACCTTGAGTACTGGTTATGACTACTCTGAACTACTCCCTGAAGACGAGAAATGCAAGGAGGAGGTCATGGCTGTTCTCAATCAGATCCATCCAGTTGAGGAGGACTTGCGACTGAATCTTGTCATAATGGCTTCTGGTTTGTCAGGCAGAGCTATTGAGAAGTTCTTTGTCTTTAACGGTTGCGGCAGAAACGGGAAATCTTTACTGAACAGTGCAATGAAGATAATTCTCGGCAACTACTACCTAACTGCGAACGTAGCAATACTAACAGAGGACATGAGAAGAAAGTCGTCAGGTGAAGCAAACTCTGCTCTGGCTGCGATTGACAAAATCAGATACTGCGTTTTTAGGGAACCACCAAAGAACGTACCAATACAGAACGCAAACATGAAGGACTTGACAGGAGGAGGAGAAATAGTTGCACGTGAATTGTTCAAGAAGCAGAAGGCTGCTCGCTTAGACTTGACTGCAATACTTGAGACAAACAGCAAACCGCCTTTCAGTGAGACGACAACGGAAGCGGAAGCAGAACGCGTCATTGACTACCATTTTCAATCTCACTTTACATCCGACGAGAATAAGCTTGCAAAAGCAAAAGAGAAAGGCACACATGTGTACCCATTACGCACAGAACTAAAGGAGAAGGAATGGTGGGTGAAAAGAAGAAATGCTTTTCTCCACATCCTTTTAGAGAACTTGAACTTGCTGAGAGACAGCAACTACGACATAATGAAGTTCGTACCAGAGCACGTAAAGGTGCGCTCAAAAGAGTACTGCCAGACATCAATTCTTGTTGTCAAACTCTTCCATGAGCTTTTCTACATCCCTCCTGAGAATGAAGTGGCTCCTTACGAAGGATGGGACAGAGACATATCAATTGCGAACGCAGTGAGCCACATCAGAAGCTCAGAGAACTTTTCTTCTCAGCCTGGTAGTGTACGGTACGGCAGAGACTCTCAACCTATTGCAATGAGAACGTACCTAGAGGAGCATTGCGAGGAAAGACTGGAGGTGCTGTATGTCTACAAAAAGCAGAAGTTCATTGGTAAGTTTAGAAAGAGGCATGAGGGACCTATGAATGAGACAGATTTAGAATCGACTTCTGAGTTTGACTTAGTATCTGAGCGTAGTACTGACGTGCTTTAAACCTTTAAAAAAATATCTAGAGTGAATATATACCATGAGTTCTTTAAACAGACTTCATACGATTATTGACATTGACAAAGGTAGAATTCCCGACAACCCTAGACTTCTTGGAGGTCGCATTCCACAAGACAACTACGCCTCAAATCCTTTTTACTTTGGTGCGTCTAATGTTAGGACATACAGGAGAGTTAAAGGTGACGGCATAAAGGACAGAATATCTAAAGCGAAGAGGCTGGGATATACGCCGTCATGTCGAGGAAAAGGAGCATGTTGCAAATCTTGCCAGGGAGGCGGTTTATACGCGTAAATATTTTCTTTAATCTAATTATAGGATGCATACAATTACTTTAACCAGAAATAATGTCACGGGGGACGATAACAACAGATTTGTTTACCCTATTCCTGGTTCAAAGAATCTTGAGGGAGCAGAGATAGCTTTAGTAGATTTGTACATGTACTATAGTTGGCAGAACATCAACTCGAATCCTCTTAACAACAACACTTTTAGTATTGTTTGGCCAGAAATGACGCAATGGGGTAGTGGTGGATCTGTAACAACTCCACAAACTGTTATACCAATTACTATTCCGGACGGACTTTACGAAGTAAGCGACATTAACACTTACTTACAGCAGTGGTGCATAGACAACAACTACTATCTCATTAACTCTACAACAGGCGAGTACATCTACTTTGTTCAAATGCAAGTAAACCCAACCAGGTATGCAATTCAGTTGAACTCGTTTTCAATTCCCGACGGGGCAAACACAAGCACCTTTGCAGCTAAGTACCCAAATTACACTCAACCGGCAGGCGGCCTATTTAACAGCGTTTACACTCCTATCGGTGCAGCAGGAGGTGGAACCATCTTAGGTGATTATTATGCACCCGGATGGTACTTACCGGCAAACTTTAGCAAGTGGGCAGGCTGGGAGGACAATACTTACTTGCCCGGGCCAGGACCGACCATATTCGACACAGGATCTGAGTCCTTTCCAAGAGGGAGCGCCTCAGAAATATCTACCACTGCTCCAAATGTCCAGCCTAATAGTGTAATTTTCTTAAACTGCAACCTCATTTCAAACGCATACACAAATCCTCAAACTTTCATGTACCCAATTCCAGCAAAAGTGGGAATAGGACAACTAATTACAATCGACGCACCAGAGTACGCATGGAATAAGCTAATGCCAGGACAGGCTGCGCAGATAATTCTAACTTTTACTGACGTTGACGGACAGCCTGTCAGGCTACAGGATCCAAACACAGTAATTACGCTAATCATTCGAGACGCTGAAGACAAGCACCCAAATATTGGAAGTACGACAACTAGCGGAAAGCCAGCTTCAATGGAAATGCAGCGATTTAGCCATAATCCAATGAACAACCAATCTCAGACAAACCACCATAATCTCCATAGGAAATACGGCCCATAGTTAATTTATTAATCTTTAGTCATTTTATATGGACAGGCTTAACGAAAACAAACTAAACCAATTCCTCACTGACTTCACA
>WLWE01001179.1_pt1 | contig 20269 bp, 25 predicted proteins | sample 6718301 | NCBI WGS metagenome assembly WLWE01 (sample SAMN12718691, study PRJNA515312) | sponge metagenome | isolation source: marine sponge | host: Mycale hentscheli | place: New Zealand: South Island, Marlborough, Capsize Point | collected 2003-05-01 | reverse complement strand
TATCAAAGGTTAATCTCAATTCATTAACACAATCTATATGATTAATCCAATATCTTTCCCTTTCTTTTCTATTTGATTCATTACAAGTTTCTAATGAATAGATGATACAATTATTTAAATTTAATTTAGATGAACTACAACCGTGATTTCTTTTTTTATCTTTTTTATGTTCTGATAATCTATATTTTAATTTCTTTTTTGTTGAACCAACATATTTTAATGAATTACAATCCTCAATACAATAGATAGTTACCATGTCAATAATAATACTTGAATTATATTTAAATCAAATTTATAACGACTCGTTTATCCATTAAAATTATTTTATTTTAGATAGTATAGAATGGCAAAGTTTCAGAAGCAATATTCAATCGGCAAACAATCCGAACATGCATCTCATCCAGATTTAAATAATATATTTAAGACAAATTTAATTCATGACCCAGAACAATTCGCACATTATGATTTCTTTAGTCAAGATAATAAAACATTTGTTGAATTGAAAACAAGACCCAATACAAAATATGATGGTGAATATTTTATTCATACTAAAGAGGATGGTTCAACCTGCTTACTTGATACATTATATTTTGATTGTCCGAAGAAGTGGGTGGCATATAGAAATAGAAATACAGATAAGAGATTTTTTATAGTCTGGAAATGTTCTAATGAATACTTCTATTGGGAAATTAATCATGACAAGAAAGATTATTATATAGAAGATCAATTCAGAGATTGTGGGCAAGGCTATCCCCAGGAACGCAATGTAGTGAATGTTAAGATACACGCGTTACAGAGAGTTATTTAAAATATTATTTAAGATAAAGATAAACATGCCACATCACAGAACAAATCGCAATAAATGTAAAGTTTGGACAGATGAAACAGAATATATTAAGTGGTTTAATCAATATTGGGCGAATGAAACAAAGAGAATAAATAAACAAGAACAAAAAAGGAAAGCTGGTCGGAAACCAAAAGGTTACCATTCGCTGAAAGTAGAAAAGAAAACGATAATTTTAAATTTTGATTAATTTTATTTTATTTAGTAAATGGAGAAGATTTTTGTGATTAATCTTGATAGTGCGACAGATAGATGGTCTCACTATAAAGATGATAAAAGATATACTAGATGGTCAGCAACAAGTATAGATGAGATTCCACTTGGTCATGAAATATGGGATAAGATGATCAGCATGTGGAATATACAACCTTATGAACATTCAGCAAAATGTGCATGTTATTTAAGTCATACTAAATTGTGGAAATATATTGTTACAAATAAATTAAATAATGTACTCATTTTAGAAGATGACGCATTTTTAGTGAATGATATTCCAGATCCAAAAGATTTGCCACAAGATGGATTCACTTATCTTGGAGGTTTTAGCAGTCATGTAAGGATGACTGATGGTCCCAAAAAAGTAGAATTTAAAGAAGGTATTAATAAAATAGAACATTCAGAATATAGAATGTTAATGTGTTTAGCGATATATATTCCATCTTGGGAGATAGCTTACAAGATGATTCAATCAGCAACACGAAACGGCAGATGTCGTGCAATAGATACGATGATAAGAGATACATATAGAAATCAATATGTATATTATCCTGCTTCATTTGTAGAGAGACCAATACAATCACAAATAAGAGATAATAAAAAAAAATTCAGTAATTCACAATATGAATGGGTTAATGCTAAGAAGGTAATGGAAGAGATGGCGACTTAAAATACTTCATACATCTTAATGAGGTTTGGTTCTTCTTGACGATTGTAATACTGAATCATATCATGTCGTTCTTCTTTAACCGTGTATATGTATTCACTAATCCCATGTAATCCGTTCATGTCACCTTGTTGGACTCGCTTCAACTCATTGCACCACCTGAGGTAAAATCCATCATTCACATACCCTTTGTCTTTCAAATCATCTAATGATTCCATGATTTCAGTACGAATCTCCTTGAACTCTACATCGTTTTCATTCTCTTCATTATCTATATGATCTTGAATATCTTGTTGGTTTTCATCTGCGATTAAATGTAACTCATCATGAAAGTAGTCTAAATCACGAGCATCTAAATCCTCAGGTAAATTTTCAAAGAAGCCACCCATAAGAGTAAATGTAAGTGCGTATTCATATACTTCATCATCATCAAGATCATCAAGGTCATCAAGGTCATCGCCATCCATTGTATTAAATGCGGTCAGTTGGTCACTTGAAATACGATGGCTGTGAGCGAGGTGTTGTCTCTTGTATGGGAATGGGAGTCCCTCATTACGATGAATATGATATCCCCAATCATCATTTTCAGGTGATGCGAATAGATGTTTCATATTGAATCCAAGTGATACTAATTTGTTCAGTATCCCAATGGGGAAGTTCCATGCGGTATCACCGCTGAACGTTAATTCTTCGTTTTTAAAACCAAAGTCATCAACCCTCATGTCCCACTTAGTTCCCCAGTTATCAATATTCCAATCATACGAATTCTCATCTTGTTCCTTGGGTCTTGGATGAATAATCTGAAATACATCTGGTGAGTTGTCTTCATCGCCATTCCATCCCTCAAGAATATTACGAAGGTCTCGCCATACCTCCCATCGCACTTGCCTCTGGGCTTGAGTGAGTTTTGCATGTTCGTTGAGTGAGATAGTGATAGATGAGTTACTCCAGATCGGCATATTGTATCAGTTACTTATTACTCGTTAAATGTGTTTAAATATCTTACATGTAGAAAATCAAATTTTTATCTAAACTGAAAGAACAATTATTTCTCTTTAATATACACGGAGTCCATAGTTGATACATCATGTCCCGTTATATGAGCCATTTCCTGCTTCTCTTCATTAACCTCAGCAAATTTATCTGACAATACTATCTTACGCATCATAGTGCTTGAGATTGACTTATCAAGATAATGCTTTGAGGTTTTAATGAGTAGCTGTGAAATACCATTACGACTAATTGGTTCTCCTTTAAAATTTGTGAATATTATATCTCCATTATTCTTCTTTGTTAATCTGAGATACATGCGAAGTATCTTTTCTAAATCCTTCGGAACATCTATCTTCTTTTCACCATATTTGGATTTTGTTTTATATTCATTTAAGACGAGAAACATTTTACTCTTTTCTCTAACAAGATAGTTTATATCTTTTTTATCTTTATCGGATAATTTATTATACTGAGTCTTGCCGATTAACTGCATACCAGACATATCGTTGCGAGTTGGTAATCTTATCAAGAATGAAAATATAGTATATCCATTCAATAACTCAATATCATTTTTTGTGAGTTTTTCTTTCTTCTTAATCTTTTCCTTTTTGATTTCATTTTCCATGGTTTTAATCATCTTTTGAATTTCACTGAGTTCAACAAAATTATTCTTTTGCTTCTCAGAAATTTTACCAGAGGATTGTTCTTCAGCATACTTTTCATTTAATGAATCTCTAACTGTAACATATTTTTTAATTAAATCATCATGTGCTTCATCATGATTCAATGCCATGAGTAATACAATAATACTATTATAATAATTTCTAGATGTAGTAAAATGTTTATCACTTAATTTATCCTTTACTGAATCAATATTCTTGAGAAAATCCCACCCTTCAGTATCAAAGAGTTTTTGTAATCTCTTCAATTGAATTTCATATTGATTCACTGTAGTTGCTTTAAGCTTTGGTCTCGCCTTTTGAATATCAGCAGATGGATCATTAGATTTAATTGACATATTTATATAATATCTATTTAGATTTATTTTTAAATAGAAATAATTTAAGAATATTTTAATGAATGTTAACATATCTGTTAACAATTTAATTTGAGAAGTAATTGAGAAGAGAAAGTTAAACATGGAATAGTCTATGAAATAAAATGTTAACATATCTGTTACATTTTCTATCAAGCATTATAAACTTCAAAGTATCCATCACTTAATCTTGCTACACGAATGTATTCACAATAACAGCGCAAGAGGTCAATCAAACGACCAGCAGAAGGGAAATCACCACTCAGATGTAATTCTATACCACGCTGACCAACACGACCATTAGTCAAACGAGTTCCAAGAGAAAAAAGTTGTCCTGCAAGATTACCATCTTGTTGATGACCACTAAATTTCTTATCAGTGATACCACCTGCTACAGTACCTTGGTCACTATATTCTTGACGAGTTAAGAAAGGAATACCCTCTGCTTGCTGGAAAATAGAGAATAATCTAGATACATTATCAACATCACTTGTAAATTCAAATCTATCATTGTAGCGAATATTATATTTGACTTGACCAGTTACACCAGCAGCATCAACAGAAGGTGCTATGCTATTGTTTTTACCAAGGAAAGTTGTTTCCTGTTGAGTATCAGAAGGCAGTAGCGTGATAACTCGCGGAACCATGCGATTAGCCATACCGAGATTACGAACAATACCCGATGCTAATTGAGTCCGGTCAGTCGTGTGTTCTACAAGACGATAATCTACAAATGAGAAACTCATATCCTTTCCACGACTCATTGCAAATCTATCCATTTCATCTGTAGTTCCGTAAAAGATATAATCAGCACAGAATTTTAATTCATCACGCACAATTTCACATAGTGCTGTAAGAGTATTGCCTTGAGTTACCTGAATACGTCTTTCTTGTGTGGGTTCAAAAGTTAATTCAATATTAATTGGTTCTTTGATAAGATATAAGGGAAGCTGATTCACTTTGAGGAAAGGGAATAGATCACTTAAATCAATACTGTATGAAGGAACTTCAGCAGGTTTCCGGTCATCCATTATAGCCCATCCGGGCATAAGTAAATCATCTGCTTTATATTCTACACCATTATCAAGACCATATGTGTCAGCAAAAACTTTGCTACCATCATTGTAATCAAATCCATGATTCATGTGACGTCCAGTCTGATACATTTCTCGCTCTAAATTGTTTTCATTTGAGATTAACGAAGATTTAACAGCATGCAGACCAGCCCAACTATCAATCTCATTCAGAGTTTTGTTTCCAATTTTTAATACTGCTTTTTTAATGATTTGTCCAATACCGACATGAGGTTGGAGAAAACCAGCATTCTGACCCGTTCCGGGTTTCAGAGTAACAAATAATTTACTATGACTATGTAAGAACCCTTTGTTCTGTAAAGTGAAACGTGCGAATCCATCAGTAGTTGCTGCTCCCTGCGAGAAAACGACTGGTTCAAGTAGATCTGTTTCCAACTGCTGGTCCATGTTGACTGGAATCTGGTCAAGCATAAGGAAGTTCGGGATATCACCATCATCTTGCGACATTATTATTTTTATAATTTTAGTATTAAAAAAAAAATAAAAAAAATTTAATCAAATAAAATAACATAGAAAATTAAGCGAAGCATACTACGTTAAATTTAAGTACGGAGTTGCACACCCTGCGGAGAATATAAGAGTTGCGACTTAGACTTAATGAAGATATAAACACCCATTGGAGAATCACTCTTAAGGTCACTTTCAACCGATAGACCCCATTGCTCAGTTGAAAAATCTTCACCAGATTCACCAATTCCATACTTAACAGCTAATCCATATACGCTTCCACCCTCAGCAATATTCATGTAAGAATCTTCACTAGTAGCACCAACAACCATGCTGTAGTTTCTATTCATATTTGCTGGGGAAACAGATAGACGTTCCATACTATACTGACTATCTGGGCTAATCGCTTCAACAAGAGTTTTTACAATCTGAGGATCAACAACTTTTGAATCAGTATTCGTTGGATCAACGATATTTGTTACATAATCAAAATCTGCTGGATATTTTGAACCACCCTTGAGATACTGGACTCTACGGATTGGGGCAAGTGCTGTAAGAGAACTTCCATCTCCACTGGGGAAAGTAGTTGCTTGTCCATCTTGAGTAAGAGTATTAATATTAGAAACCGGCATGAATGTAACAAAAGCAGAAATAACATTCTGTAAAGCAAGTGAATACTGAATCTGAGCATTCGTAGAATTAATACTTGTGTAAAGAGAAGTAATTGTATTGTATTCATATGCTCCTTCTGAAACGGTTGATGAATCTGCTGGAATATCAGATATTTCACATGTTAATTTGAGATTAGATAATTCATAGTGAGCATCACCAATTCCAGTCGTAGAACCATTTGTGTTGTAAAGAACATTTGAATCTGGTTGAAGTAAAAATTCTAACTGAATACCACCAAAAGCATCAGATCTTAAATCTACCATCTGACCAGACTGCATGAATCCCGATGGAACGTGAAACGAGAATTCATTTGTCTGCGGAGAAGCAGTAGATGCGTTTTCCATCACGGCTTTACGGAAAGTAGTAGCATTTGGGTATATCAAGCAAGACTGCTGTAAGTGTCCCATTTGGTCTTGAAGCGATGAGGTACATGCCATGTATGAATTCATAAATTTTGAATAATGACGAATATTTTCACAAACCATCTTGGAGCGATTTGCTCTTACAGTTAGAGATTCAACAACATTGTAAATACCAAGACGATTATTCATAGTGACATTATCTCCATCTACCAAAGGAGTTGGGGTAGCGAGATTATCTTTAAAAGCATTAAAATTACCAACAATTCTTACTGTGGATGGATCAAGCATGCCCTCCTGAGCGGATACAGTGAATGAAAGAACGGGAAAACCATTCTTGAAAGATATTTTACCATCAGCCGGGATATTGTCGGGCCGAATTTCTATATAACGACTTGTCATTCTATTTATAATAATATTATTATAATATTTCTAAAAGTTAAATTAATAAAAAATTATTGTAATTTAACAACGCAACAATTCCCGTATTTATTGATTAATTCAATATTATCTTTTTGTAATAATTCATCAACCGCTGTTGTGACTTCTTGCCATGCGTTATCATTATAATTATCAAATACTATAATACCCCCTTCATTCACAAAAGGTAAATAATTATTAAAATCATCCATCACACCTTGATATGAATGGTCTCCATCAATAAATAAATAATCAATCTGTAAATTTAATTTTTTAAATTCATCAACCATGTCTCCACTAAATCCTTTTAATAAATGATATTTATGATTATTTGGATTGTTTTCATCTATGTTATTTTTAACGATATCATAATGTTCAGTTAGATCAACTTTTCTATGCGGATCGTAACTATTGCCATAGTATCCACTAAAAGGATCTATTCCAATAAAAGTACATTCTTGTGAATCTTTCATTTGTTCAATTAACGAACCACCGTACAAGACTCCAATCTCTACATACACTTTACATGTCATATCCTTTTTTAAATCAATCATGTATTGAATATGCGGACTCTTGCAGATTTCACCGATCATTTATAATACTTCACATAAAAATATCAAGACTTATACTTAATAAATTATTATTACTTCTGGCGTCTCCACCCCAACTACTTTGATAATGATATACTTTCCGATTATAGTTTTTTATTTTATCACCTTTTTCTTTATATCTAATTTTATCATATTCTTTTTTATCTGGAAATTGTTTTAATCTATTTAATGAATTCATGCTTCTATTCGCCCATCTTAAATTTTCAACTCTGTTATCATTTCTAATTCTATTTATGTGATCTACTTCATCATAATTATTTGGATTTGGAATATAATAAATTGCTACTAATCTATGAACTCTCCAATTTTTCTTTTTTCCTTTGTTTCTTAAATCGGCATAAACATATCCATTTTGATTTGGATTATCGCTTAAATATCTATTATGTTTCTTAGTGAATACTCTTCCATTTGGATAAATTAAATAATTTGGATAATCTTTAATTTCCATGTTACAACAATTATAATTAAAAAATTAATTTTAAATCAAATTTTTTACTGAATTACCTCCACGCTCCCATCTCTAATCACCAGACGGCGAATATGGAATACAAACGAGTTAAAGAGTTTCGGTTTGGTCGGTGCATTGGCAGTTTGATACCGAAGAAGGACTGCTAAATCTTTTCCTCTCAGGTCTAATACGCCACCCTGCCCGCCTGCAGAGAAAGAGCGTCCAAAGATAAAGTTAGTCATGAATTCACTAAAGGACCTCGGTGCGATACCAGAGTTATCTAATGTCTTCTCTAATTCATACAGATGAAAGCTATCAATAGAATTTTTAGTAGCAATCTTTTTAGTAGAAATTTCTCTTGAAGGAACCCTCTTGCCATCTATGAGATACTGAATACTTGATAATTCATCACAAATACCAGTGTAAGCGGAACGAGTAGAAGCGAGACAGACATCATTTAAATTTTTACTCGTAGTATTATCAACTTCATAATTAGTGCCAGTAACAACGTATGTCCCAGAACCAGAAATTAACTGAGAAGATGTATAAACACTTGAATCTTGGGGAATAACCATTAATGCCTTTGCTCTGCTATTCTGTGCGAATATCTGAAAAGTAGTCTGTCTATCAGTAGCAAGGATGCTGTGCTTGTAATTTGTAGTGCTCATGATATCAAACTCAATTGCTCTGCCTTCACGAACCTTACTTATCATTCCTGCTTCATACTGAGGATCTAGCATAACTTGTGAAACAATTAAATTTACATTTGAGATTTCAAAACTGGCATCATACGAAGCAGCATCTGCAACAGCAGTAGAATACATAACAGATGCTTCTGAAGCTATAGCAACTCCGTTATTGGTGACGGCAGCATCAAGAATAACTTCAATTAAACCTTTACCACCATCAGCAGCAGCAGATAAATTAATCTCTTCAATAGTAGCAGCAGCACTTAACACAGATTTACTACCATTATTATCTGCTCTACAGAAATTAAAAGTTTCACCGACTACAAAAGGGAATCTAGTTACTCTATCGCTACCCGAAAGATTATTTTTAGTAGAAACATAAAAAGTGTCAGATGCTGCCGCATTCGCCCAACCATTTGGTGCTGTAGAACCATTGAGTGAATGGAAATGCGGATTTAGTGGAGTGCGACTATCACGAAGTACAGAATCTAACTGCTTGATAACATATTCTGCTTCATTTAAATCAATTTCAATATATAATCCGGAAGTCATCATAACTGGGAAAATAGATACTGAATCAGCAAAAATTCCACTATGAATTGGAATGCTGATTTTAGCATTCAAGAAATCAGTATCAGAGAAAATAACAGATTGATTACCAGAAGTCTTTTTAAAGTAAGGATTGGTTGTAGTGTTAGCCATTCCAGTCTTCGTTGTTCCTTGGTCACCACGATTTTCGGGTTGATGAGCGGCACATCCTTCTACAAGAGCACGCATGTTTTCCGTTGTTTTATCTTTATCATAATCATATTTGACAGATACATAAGAAGAATAATCAGAAATCTCCTCAAGAAGTTGTCCCCTTGAACCATCATAGATTCTCAGATTTTTGATTAATGTAGATGTACATTTATCCAGTTGAAGACGAGTTGGAGTTGCTCCAGCAGGGAGTTTAAGTTTAACATTAAATTGTAGATAACTTTCTCTTCCATCCAAGAATTTAGTGGATGGATCTACAAATATCTGAACCTTCTGTCCGGGCGAGTATGATAGACCATTTTCAGAAGGAACAGAAATCTTTTTTTCTCCAACACGGGCAGATTGATCGGCAGTCCAGTAAGCACTCATTTATTTATAATTTAAAAATTATAAAAAAATCAAAAAAATAATAATTAAAAAAGTTTTAGTGAATCATGATTAGCGGAGCATCCCCATGCATAGCGGGGGCTTATTGAGTTCTTGCAGTAGCAACAACTTGTTCGGATACTTGTTCTTCTGGTTTTTCAGTTTCTGCTGCTTGCTGATTCTTTAAATCATCACTTTGTTTATCAGAATCTAATTTTTCACCAATGGATTCAGTAATACCAGAACTTAAATCAAGAATACCACCAACAAGTTTAGCAGGAGGGAAAAATGTTCCGATAATATCAGCAGCGGCACCACCAATCTGTAAAACATTTCCCGCTTTTTCCCAAGTATTATTCCCAGCAATTTTGCCAGATTTAATATCTTCATATAAATCCATTCCACCCATGGCGGCTGAACCAAGAACACCGACCTTTTCACCAATCGCACCGAGTTTAGTTTTATTCAGTAAATTTTCTCCATCCTTTGCTAATCCAGAAACAACTGCTTTATCAGCACCTTTAAGAGCAGTTTTCGCTTCACCACCTGCTGCCTCTGTTAATTGTCCTTCACTCATAGCATTACGCATATTAGTAGAATCTCCTGCTGCTGATTCACGAAGAGTATTTTGTGTATCTTCTAATGGATTGGATGCCTTGGTTTGTGCTCCCGATGCTTTATTAGCATAATAATCATTATATGCTTTTACTTTTCCCGGAATATCTTTTGCTGTCCATAAATTAGTCGCTTGGTCTTTTGCTTGCTGAATAATATTTGTTGTTTTTTCTTGATCTCTAAGAGATTGTATTCTATCAGCAACTTCAAAATTATGTTGTCTAACTCTGTCATTAAAATCTCTTACAGATTTCATGTGAGCATTACCCATTGAAATTGCTGCTCCCGTTGATCCATATAAATCACCCATTTTATAAAATGAATAATATTAAAAATTTAAAATTAAAAAAATCAATCTATTTCTAGTTCTTCCGCTTCTTCACTATCTCTTGTCGGATAAATCTTTCTTTCATGTCTTATATATGCTTCTGCGGGGTTCTCAGATAATTTCAAATATAAAAATGAATATCTATCTTTGTGGGCTTCATTATATAATTCAATGAATTTATCATGACCTCCAACCATATCTCCATATTCTTCTGCGATCTTTTCTAATTCCTTTTGGTTCTGCTGCTTGCATATGATAACGTCTGTGGCGTTGTTCCGAATCATACCAGATACAGCACGGAATGACTGAACAGCTATCACATAAAAATCAATGTAATGTCTGAATCTTGTACTAAAGAATGACACTTGATTTGTTTTCTTAAAATCTTTTGTTAATACATCATCCATAACCAGAGCATAAGTTGGTCGGTCTTCTTTGTTTTCATATTGTGATTGTGACTTCTTAATATTCTCAATAATATTATCTTCATATCTGTCCATGCAATCAAAGTGTTTTGAGAGGATTTTACCCTTATTATCTGTATGTAATGTAGTAGATACGAACTTCACAATATCAAACTTGTCTTTATAAAAATCTTCATTGCAGAAATAGTTCACTAAAAGATTACTTTTACCAGAACGGACTGAACCGATAATTAAACAGAGTGAAGGCATCTGGGGAAGGTTGTTATGAATGTCAGCGAACTTTTCAGAAGGGGTTTCATCCTTTACCTTAAGGACTTTCGGAACATTCTTCTTGGATTGTGCTTTTGTTGCGGCTTTCTTGGGCATTATATATATGATGTAATATTTATTTTTAATCTAGTAATAAACTAAATATTAAATCTTCGGGTATTCTATATCTATCTAATTTATCAGTTTCATTATTAAGTGATTTATTTACATTTTCATAATCTTTATATTTTATTCTTAATTCAGCAGTATTAACTCTTATCATTTTACCATTATCCATTACTGTTTTACTTGTTCCCATTCTTGCTTTATGTTTTGAATTAATCATGTTACCACAAGAACCACTTTTATCACAAATTAAATTATTCCAATACTTCTTATTAGTCCAGATACGTGTCTTTTTTTCATATCCCCAATCTGAATACATACAATATGAAACATCATAAAAAGGTTTATCTTTCATAATATCTCTATGCTTTAATTTACCAGTCGCAGGATTTTCAAGAAACCAATAATGTGGATTAAAATATTCAATAATTTCAAATGCTTTTAAAACCAGTTTATCTGCTTCATCCATGTTCTTTTCCATGATTTCTTTTGTATAAATTATGCCGTCCTTCTTCTTTCTACCCAACCAACACGATTGAAGATTACTATAGTCTGTGCATGGTGGTGATGCCCATACGATATCAAATTCATCTTTTGAATATTGTTTATAATCAAAATTCATGATATCAACTTGATGATCTGCTGGTAAGAGTAAATCAACTGAAACAACCTCCCAGTCTAATTGGTTACATACTTTTCCAACTGAACCAGTTCCCGAAAACAATTCTAAAACTTTCATTTATATATATTTATTTAAAATTTTTTTGTTTCTTTTAACTAACATCTCCCTTAATTTAACAGGATTGGTTGGTGTGTATCTTGGTTCGCCACCAACATTATAATGATTAAATGTTTTCAACCAGTTACCATGTCTTTTACCATACAAATGATAAATAAAGTCATCACATTGCCAGTCTGTAATTTGTGGAGGAAATACCCATCCAAACATCTTATAATGATTCTTATGAAGTAAGAATTGAGTTGGAATTTGGTGATTGTTACTGAATCCAGCAGAATAACCAATATTATTCTTTTCTTTTAATTTATCAATAAAGACTCTTAACCAATTTGGATTTGGATCAAATCTGATATCGTCTCCACATATCTGATAATATTCAAATCCATCATTGATACATGTATTCGCTAAACAATTCCAAATGTGAGTTGGCTTACCTTTGAATGTATCTTCAAATTTAATCCATTTTAGTGAAAGGTCATCATATGTTTCTGGTAAAGAAATATTACTATATAATTTATCATCTTCATCATAACCAATATAAACTGTGATATTATAACTCTTACTCAATGCAGTGATACTCGGTAAAAGTATTTGATTCAAATAAGTTTCTCTAAAATTATTCCAATCACGCTTGTTGCTAGTTGAAGGAACAAGGAATGCCACATCTTCTTTATTATCATTCAAAAGATTGTCTAAAGGGAGAGTCGTTATAAATTCAGAAATAGATTTCTTATTATTGAAATTGGTAACACTTTTATTTCTCGCACTTCTTGGAGATTTACTTGCCATATTTTTAATGAAATTAATAATTAATGATAATTCTTCCCATGATCTTAAATGAACTCTTGTGCCGTTGGGAACATTATAAATATCACCTTTTCTTTGGTAATCATTAAAAAAATAATTTGGATTGAAGGAGGGTGTTTTAGTGATTCTTAATGTACCATCTTCAAGTTGTTCGCATTCAGGTATGAATTCTTGATAGTCACAATCAAACCCTGCGATATCAACATTATCAAAATGATCTAAAGCAAACATTACTGCTGATGAACCAGAACAATAAGTATTCGCAAATTTAAATATTGAATTTCTATCTTTCAAAATATCTTCTATGAATACAATTGAACCATCCTTTGGCAGTTGGTCGTAGTCTATCCATACATTCTTAATTGTTTCACTCAGTAAATATTTTTTACATTTACCTTGCTTGACATACTCCATGACTTCTAAATTCTTTTCACAAACTACTCTATCTACATTCACATAAAAGTCTGGATGAATATTAATTTGATTCCAATATCTGAAAGCTAAACAGCAACCAACCCATGCATCATATCGCTGATATATCTTATTAAAATTAAAATTTTCTAGTGACTTGCCATTTCCAAGAATTAAACAACTCATTTATTTAATGAATATAAAATAATTTTAAATTATTTACCCCACCAACTAGAAATATTTGAATCATGAAAATATGGATTTTTAGAGGAACAATCAATATGTTTCTCTTCATTTAATACTGTGAGTAAATCATGGATATCTTCTTTTAGAACATGTCGCTTAAGCATATGATGACCAGTCGTTTGAAAGACCAATCTACCCTTCCAAGTATCATATATTTTTTGACTCTGCTTTTCATATGTTCTGTTTTCAACATCTCGCATTATATCTAAAAATAATGGATTTCTATCTGTTGAACCCATGACGGCGTTATATGGTAATTTATTTTTATCAATATGCCATGTTGTGAATACTTGATTATTATTCTCTAAAGGTTTCATATCTTGTATTGGATACGTATCGCAGTCCAAGTACCATCCACCTTCTATGAAAAGTATAAGATATCTTATGAAATCACATCTTTGAATATCATGTCTAAACTCTGTCCAAAGAACAATATATTGTGGGAAATATTCAATTAGAAATTCTTCACAATCCTTTAAATTCCATAATTTATATTCATAACCATAATGATTAGCGAATTGTTCTGTCTTCGTAGTGTACTCTTTGAATTTTGGAATATCATTTAATTCTTTACCTGTGAAAGACCAAAATATCTGATGTATTTTTCTTGGTATCATTTTATATTAATAATAATACATTCATAAAAAAATTTATTGTAAATAAACTGAATTAATTCTTTCCATTGTGATTGGATAATCAATTTGAAATATTTGGTGATTGCCTTTAGTAATGAATGACCAATATCTTCTTTCTTTTAAGAATTTACCACGACCATTACCTCTTCCCGCTAAATAAATTTTAAGATCATGAAATCTTGTTTTACCATAAATTCTGTTTTCATAGAATTTATATCTTTTATCTTCATAAATAATTTCTTCACTCATTTATACAGAATAATATATTATCTTTAAATATTTCTCTAATAGCATGCATCCCAACGATTCAATAATCTTCCATTAACATCTTTTGCTCCATATCCTTGAATCTTCTTTTGTAAATCCTTCTTTTGTTGGTCTATCATTTGCTGTTTCTTTTTTTCTTCTTTACGTGCTTTACGAATTGCTTCATATTTCATAATCGCTTCTAATGAAGCATTTTCCAAATCCTCCTTTGTGAATGTCTGCCCTTTATTTTGTGGGACAGATTTAACTGGTTTATCATGTATGACTTCATCTTCAAGTTGTTCTAAATCTTTCTGTGCTTTTTTCTTTCTTAACTCTTTTGTCTGTTTTTCTATTTGTTTCATTTTCTTTTTTTCTTCAGCGTTTTTACGACGAGTGACCAATGCTTTCTCCCTTGCTAATGCTAGTTTAGCTTTATGTTCTTCAGATAATTGTCTTTTCTTTTTTTGTTGCTTCTGCTGTGGTTGCTTCTTTGGCTTTGGTTCTTCTGGTAATTCATCTATGATAACTGGTTCTTCAATTTGTTCTTTCATCTTGAGATCAAAAATATCATTCTCTACTATCTCTTCATTCTCCATGACTTCAGGCATTTCACATGGTAGATTATTAATTTCTTCATCTATTATCGGTTCTTCCTCAGAAATATTATCTGATTCTTCTGGGGCGAAGTTTAACATCACTCGTGGGGCAATTTTTTTACTCATTTATAATATAAATCAATAAAAAAATTTCTAAAATTTAATTTAATTTTGTTAAAATATGTCTTTTAATGAATACTGAATATTAAATAAAAATCTATTTAGATTTACAAATTTGATTTAAATATAATCATTGTATTAGTATTGTTAAACATGGAAATTCAAGGATATGAAAACTATCTCATTTATCCAGATGGAAGAGTATTGAGTAAAAATAAAAATATATTTAAGTCACCGGGTATAACTCGTGGATATCAGCATGTAGTATTATATAACGATGAAGGAATAAAAGGATTTTATAATCACAGATTAGTAGCGATTCATTATATTCCAAATCCAGATAATTTACCAACAGTGGATCACATAGATAGAAACAGATTAAATAATGATGTTTCTAATTTAAGATGGGCGGATTATATTACACAAAATAATAATAGAACAACAGAATTAAAAAAAAGAGTAACTAATAAAAGTGGTCATAAATATATTAGTCTTAGAAAACAAAAAAATAGAGAAGATAGATGGGTGTTGCATATTAGAAAACATGGTATTCAAAAAATATACAATGATAAAATTAATTGTATTGCTTATAAATTTCTAATGATTTTAAAACATAAATTACATTAACTCTTTGGGTTTGGGACGGAAATAGAGACATACAATACTCTGTCCAGTTAATACTGTTGCAAATTGTTCCGACGCGTAGCAGAATGAAATATCAAACTCATTCACATTTAATTCAGCAGGATTATCAAGATCTAAATATATTAAATTCTTCGGTTCATATGTTTGGCGACCAGATGTTGTTTCTAAATCAGTCAAATGAGAAAGTATTTTAGACCTGTTACCAACACGAGCATTTGTGCAGTTCTGTCCAAAGTTGTTGAGTCTGACAAACATGGATAGTGAATTAGTTAAATCGGGAGCAAAATTAGATTGAAATGTTTTCTGATTAAAATTCACTGTATTGGTCGGAGTATCTATGATACCCCCATTGAAACCGAGGATTTGTCCAGCATTCGCACCGGGTGTTACTTTATAAACATCGCTCTGTTGTAAGATAAATACTGGGTCATAAACTATTCCATCACTAGCATTCACTTCAACTTGAGTGTAAGCAGCACCCGCTTGTTGTAAAATACTTCTCGCTTCAAGATTTCTACATAAACGGTCTGAACCAAGAAGTTCCATAGTTTCAAACCATCCTCCTTTATAAGCAACCTTTGGGTCATAATCTGCTAAACTAACAGAATTAAAATCTGTGATTTCTAATGTACATGCTGAAGCATTCCCTTCCATACCAATAGATAATACTGGATGAAGACACCAGCATGATTGATTCACTGGTTTAAAATAACTATCCTTCGGTTCTCCCGCCTTAAATTGTGTAATGACTAACCACTGTTTTGAGGTAGCATTATATATCTTTGCTTTGACATTTTCACCTTCAACTTCAAATTTAACATCTGTGTAATCTTTCCCCGCTAAAGTTTCTTTCTGTGTAAAGTCCGATGCAGTATTTTTCCAATATTCTACTTCTTCTAGAACTACAGCATTATAAGTATCAGTAAAAGCATGCTGATATAATGTTAATTCATCATCTGTATCTCTTGCGATAGCAAAATCAGCAAATAATTCTTGATCAAACTGAAGAGCATCCCCAGTAAAATAATCAGCGTAACTTGGGTAATAAAATCCTTGCTCATCAACATTGTTAATATATCTTGATAGACCGACATGCCATTCAACACCAGACGCATTGGCTCTACCAGAAGTGCCAGAAATATTAACAGAGAATTCACCAGTTAAATTCATCATGGGTAAAGCAGGGGCAATACCAACACATACTTGTTCTGCAGCAGTTGTTTCACGTTTAAATTCACCAAGAGTATATGAAAATATACCAGACCCTGAAACATCAGAATAAACATCATCATTACGATACCACTGTTCAAAAGCACCATTAGCTGGAATACCAGCAATTTTATCAGTATTCTGATCATGTGTAATTTTATATCCAAGGAAATCAAGACTGGAAGCATTCCTTAAAACTTCAACTGTTGGCTTTCCTTTTACATTTGGATGATAAGTAGTTTGACGAATTGCCTTTTGAATTACATTCGCAAAATCATCAACAGATACTTCTAAAATTCCTTCTTGGTTATCAAGTAAGAAATCAGTATATACTGGATAACTAGTTGTTTGCTCACTTTGAGGAGCAGTATTTCCATCAAGGTTTAACTTCTGACCAAAGTATTGAAAAAATTTACTATTGGATTCAGATACTACAACACGACCATCAATATTGACTTTACATGATTGTAATGCGACTTGTGCATCCTTTGGTATTTTATACGTGCTTGACAGAGTATTTCTAAATGCCCATGGTTTAAAAACTGAAGACCTCTGTCTATCACCTTTGCCATCCGCATCTTGGTTGGAACATATAACGAGACTCATTTATAATATAATACTTTAAATAAAATTAATTTTACAAAAAAATAAAAGTAAAATGAATAGTAATAGAATATGCCCAAAGTGAAACAGCCAAAGAAAGTCGTAAAATCTTTAAATACGAATGTACCTTCTTACAAACAAAAATTACAATTTGAATCTGATTTCAAAAAAAGTAAAGAAAGAGAAAAAATAAAACCCAAAGAAATATTTGAATCAAAAAAAAATAATGTCGTTAAAAAAAAGAAATATTAATATTTCTATTCTTATTGAATGTCGCAGGGATTTTTTGTTGGAGGATGTTATTATTCAAGAAATTATAGATCAATAGCTTATCCCTTATCTAGTTTCCCACATGGTGGAGTATTTAATAAACGACCAGACTACTATCATGATTATGAAAAATATATGAGAGATAGAAAACGCAGAGCACAAGAAAAATATGAACAAGATAGACAAGAACAATTTAAGAATTTCTTTAGAGGTTTTTTTGGTTTTGATACAGATGATTCAAATAAAGAATCTTTAGACAGAGACTATCCATATAATGTATTCGGTTTGAAACGTTCTGCAAGTGATGATGATATGAAAAAAGCATATCGTAAAGCAGTAATGAAAGCCCATCCCGACAAGGGAGGTTCAAATGAATTATTCAGAAAGATTAGACAAGCATGGGAATATTTCACAAAAGATTAATTTTCTAGAATATTAAAGATTTTCTATAATTGTATTTAGATATTGTTAACATATTTGTTAACATTTTAGTTTGAGAAGTGTTTGAGAAGAGAAGGGGACATGTAAATACTTTCATTTTAAAAATTGTTAACAGATTTGTTAACAAATTTAAAGATTATTTTCTATATATAATTAAATAGAATGATTATTGACCAAATTTGGGTTAAAGAAAATATTGATGAAATTATGACAATATTCTGTAAGATTAATTCAGAGTTTAATGTAAAAGATAATGATTCACATCGTGCGGCTAAATCTAGACACAAGAGAAACATACTGGAAGACATGGACAAAATCGCATATCGTCCAATCTATTATATTGCAAGAAGGAATAAAGAACATGAAGAAATGAAACATGAAATGAAAGAGTTGATAGATGAATTTAATGAACTTGAAACAAGTAATCATGCTAATGCTGTAAATTTAAAAGAAGAAAAAGAGAAGTCTCGTAAATTTAAAGAAGAGAATTCCATGTTGAAAAGTCAAAATAAAAGATTACTCGCTAAAATTGCAGAATTGGAAAAAATTTGATTTATATTTAAAGTTAATCCATTAATTATAATTGTGATAGAAAATGCCTTACACTAAAACGGCACTTAATAAATTCAAAAAGGAACAAGTTGTTGCACTTTATATTGAAGATCAAAAAAATTGGATTGAAGAGTCTAAAAAACATGTTGAAACAGTCAAACAACTTATGATTCAAAAGGCTCAAGCAGAAAACTCATACAAACTCCTTTCAGATAAATATGATGTTAATCTTAGAGAATCTTGTAATGGATATAGAGCAAAAATTAATCAGTTAGAAAAAGAAAATAAAGAATTAAAATCTAATATTGATAGTAATTCATCAAACAATAAAGCATTAATTAAGAATTTACAACATATAATTAAGAATCTTAAAGAACAACTTGAAAAAGTAAAACAAGAACATATTCATTTTAATACTATCTGGAAAACAGAGGGTATTACAGAACAAGACATCATTGACATGAAACGGCAAATTAATGAACAGTGTGATTTAATTAAAGTATTAAAAGAAGAACATAAAGAACTCACACAGAAACAAGAAGAGTATTACAAATTAATTACTTGCATGTATGATTCACTTTAGATTTAATTTAAAAATCATATCAACAAAAAATATAAACTAAAATAAATGAGTAGCAAACCTGTTTCAGTCGTGATAAAAAAGAGTACTAAACCTCAAAAAAAGATGATGGCTATTTTTACTTTGGAGAACGGAAAAAAGAAGACAACGCATTTTGGACAAGCGGGAGCACCGGACTATACAATAACCAAAGATAAAGAACAAAAGGCAAGATATATAAAACGCCATCGCAAGAATGAGAATTGGTCAGCTCCAATGACTGCTGGTGCTCTAAGTCGCTGGATACTGTGGGAAAAGGAATCAAAGGCGGCATCTATAACTGATTATAAAAAGAGATTTAAATTTAAATAAATTTTTTAACGTAGAATTACTTTGAAATGTCTTTGTGTGCTTTAGCAATAGACATTCCCTTACGCATGCGACCCATCATCTTCATACGATGAGACTTCATCTCTGATGCAGTCATTCCTGCTTTCTTTTGCTTCTCCATGTGCTTATTTAACTGACTCTTTTGTTTATCTGTCATTTTAACTCCTTCCCTCTTCTTCTTTGCTGGTGCGGCTGCTTGTGAAACGGCGGCTGGTGCTTCACTAACTGGCGTATCCTCAGAATAATCACTCATTTATAATTATACATATTAAATTTATTTTATAATAAAAAAATAAACGTAATATGTATATAGATGGCGAATCAATTTACTGATCTTAAAATAGTTGAATGTAATAGACTTCATTCAGAAGAAGCAAAATCAAATAATGATGAGAATTTTGCTCTTTGGACAACTAATTTACAAGATATAATT
>WLWE01001177.1_pt1 | contig 20322 bp, 14 predicted proteins | sample 6718301 | NCBI WGS metagenome assembly WLWE01 (sample SAMN12718691, study PRJNA515312) | sponge metagenome | isolation source: marine sponge | host: Mycale hentscheli | place: New Zealand: South Island, Marlborough, Capsize Point | collected 2003-05-01 | reverse complement strand
GCTAATAACTTAATACACAACAGAATAGACGCTCTGCCCCCGCCTAAAAAACGGGGGCATCGTCATGTGGTATAATAGTAATAGGCAAAAGCCCATACTACTAGAATAAGGATAATAAATGGCTACAACAGTTTATGAAACAACTGAGATTGAATTGCTAGACGGCACCAAGATCAAGATGCGACCCTTGAAGATCTCACTACTCCGTGAGTTTATGAATAAGTTTGGCGAGGTAGCAGAGGTAGCAGACGACAATGACAAGAGCATGGACATTCTTCTTGATTGTGTTCAGATTGCTATGAAGCAGTATGCTCCTGACCTATCTACAGACCGTGAGCGTCTTGAGGATTCCATCGACCTACCCTCCGTATACAGGGTTATTGAAGCAGCATCAGGTATCAAGTTTGATGATGCGGGAAACCTGACGGCGGGACTACCTGGAACGAACTAGATCTCGCAGAACTAGAAGCACAAGTCTTCCTATCAGGTATATGGAAGAACTTTGAAGAGTTAGAAGACAGCCTATGCATGGCTGAACTTGTCTCTATTCTAGAGGCGATGAATGAAAAAGAGTATGCCGACAAAAGATTTGCGGCAGCCATGCAAGGCGTTGATCTAGATAAACAAACAGGTAGAGATAAGCGTCCTAATAAAACAGAACAAAAGAAAGCATCTACCTTTGAAGACATTCAGGCTCGTGTGTTCTCTGGTGGCATGGCAAAAGATGCTAATGACATTCTCGCTTTGCAGGGTAGTTATGGAGCACGAAAGGGATTCCAAATAGGCAAAGACATGGACTATGGAAGAGTGCATCACAAAGATCCAAATGCACCAAAAAACCCCTTTGGATAGAGTCTGATGTGGTATAATAACCACAGGAGATGTTTGATTAATGAGTGATGTAAACGCACAAATTAAAATTGCGGTAGATGCGGCCCAAGCACAGGCCGAACTCAAAGCATTGCAGGCACAGATTACTGCTCTCAATGCGTCAATGGCATCTCAGCGTAAGGCAAAGGGATTCGACCTGGGCATGGGAAATGCCGCAGGACAAATAACACAGATACAAACTGCCGCAACAGCACTCAATAAAGACCTACAACGTATGAGTCGTGGGTTTGGCTCTAGTTTTGGAACACTAAAAAACTCCATCAAGGGCGTTGGCCCAGAGATGGCACTCGCTCGCAAGAATGCAGCAGCACTAGGCACACAATATACATTATTAGGAAGACAAGCCAATGGTGCAATAGCAGCATTCAAGGGTGGACAACTTGCAGGTTTTAACTCTGAACTAGCAGTAATGCAACAACGTGTCGCTATTGGTATTCAGGGACTAAACCAAATGGGCACCGCTGCTCTCAACTGGGGCAAGAACATCCAATGGGCAGGCCGACAGTTGATGGTTGGTTTGACTATCCCCTTCACTATTTTTGCGGGTGTAGCGATCAAAGCATTCAAAGATGTTGAAACAGAAATCATCAACTTAAAGAAGGTATATGGAGACTTTGGCACAAGCGATGAAGAAGTAGAAAGAGTAACAGCAGCAGTTAAAGAACTATCTAGGGAAATGTCTGTCCTTGGTTTTAGTGCTAAAGAAACTCTTGGTGTTGCTGCTGATGCTGCTGCCCTTGGTTTTGCTGGCGATCAATTGCTTGAGGTAACAAAACAAGCATCTGAGTTTGCATCATTGGGTATGATGACACAAACAGAAGCACTCAACTCCTTGGTTGCTGTTAACTCTGCATTTAGGGTAGAGGTAGATCAACTAGGACAATCTGTTGACTTCCTTAACGCAGTAGAAAACCAAACTATTCTCTCCATGCAGGACATGGCACAGGCAATCCCAATCACGGCGGCAGCCATTCAGGGTCTTGGTGGTGACATCAAGGATCTAGCGGTATTTATGACTGCCATGCGTGAGGGCGGTATTAACGCAAACGAGTCTGCTAACGCACTCAAAACATCTCTTGCTCGTTTGATTACCCCCACACGACAGGCACTAGAAACTTCTAGTGAGTTTGGCATTGCACTAGAAAACATTGTTGCAAATAATGAGGGCGATCTCATGGGTATGATTCAAGAACTTGCAGGTGCTATGGAAAGTCTCTCTGACTTGCAACAGCAGCAGTTGCTCTCTGACCTATTTGGTAAGCGTCAGTTTGCTCGTATGGGTGCCCTGTTCAACAACCTAAACCGTGAGGGTAGTCAGGCACAAAAAACTATTGAACTCACAACAATGTCAATGGAAGACTTGGCACAGGTTCGTGATAAGGAACTTGGTGCTCTCAAAGAGTCTCCTGTAATGCAACTTAGCAAGCAATTAGAAAACATCAAACTAGCACTAGCACCTATTGGTGAGATATTTGCTGAGTTGCTAGTGAAGGTATTGGGGCCATTGGAAACAGTCCTCAACTGGTTTAACTCATTAGAGGATAGTTTTAAGAAGTTTGTCGCCGTAGGCGGTGCTGTTGTTGCTGTCCTCATTCCTGCAATAACAATGTTTGTTGGTTTGATGGGCAACCTTGCAGGCACTATGATGAATGTTATTGCTACCCTTCTTCGTTGGGCAACAGGCACACAGACATTTACCACAGAGCAAGCAGAGATGGCGGCTCAGGCAAACGCAACGGCAGTTGCAGAAAATGGACTAACCAACTCCCTACAACAACAGGCGGTAGCGTTAGAGTCATTAATCGCACAATACAACAGACTTAACACAGCACGGATGCCTGGTGGCGGTGCAGCACCACCACTACGCATGGCTACAGGTGGTAGGGTTCCAGGCTCAGGCAACACAGACAAGGTACCCGCACTCTTGACTCCTGGTGAGTTTGTTGTAAACAAGAATCAATCACAAAAGAATGCTGGATTCCTACACGCACTAAACAACGGTAGCGTCAAGGGATTCTTGGATGGTGGAGATGTCGGGGTATCTCGTAGTAATAGCACCGTAACATTAACAGGCCAAGGTGGAGCATCCACAACAATACAACTTGATCCCAATCTTCCTGAGTCTGAACTTGCAGAGATTACAGCAAGGATTCAGCGTGCGGTGTCGCAGGGTGTTGTAGTAGGAACACAACAAGGACTAGACGAAGCACAGGCAGCATATGCAGCAGACTCAACATACTTTGATCAAGCAGGCAGGAAAGAGCAGGGTTGGGGATATGTTGGAGCACATGACACAGAGGGCGTAAAGATGTCTGGTGCAGAAGCAGTTGCAGCAAATGATTGGGGTGATATACCAGATGCAGATAGACTATCTGCTTTCTTGCGTGGCGATGACATTCCTGCGGATAGTCCTGTAAAGCAAGAACTTATTGAAATCCGACAGGAAATGATAGAAATTCAAAGACTTAGTTCAAGTATTCACCCACAACCAGAATGGTTGAATGACGCATCAAAACGCAATCGTGATAATGCTGCCAACGCAAAGCAAGCAGCACGAAGTATGCTTAGAATGCAGGCAGATCCATCAGCACCCAATATTATGGATGGCAGGCGAGCAGCATTTGACAGGTATGCAAATGAAAAAGAATTGTCGGCAGATCAACGAGCATCGGGGCACGCAAAGATTACAGCAGCAGAACAAAGAATAATTGCAAAACTAAAAGACATTGAGGCAAATGCAGATTCTACCGCAAAATGGGTTGAGAGTTCTGAGCAAACAACACATGCAATTGACATTGTTTGGAACGATGTTTATCACGATGTTGCTGCACTTGACGTAGATCCAGAAATGGCTGACTTTGATGAGTGGTCTAGGCAACCAGGAAAAGCGGGTAGGTCAACAGTTAAAGGTGGCCTTAATGAAACAAGTGCGGAAAGCATGGGTGCAACAATGGGACGAGCAAGAACTCTTACAACTGCCGATGGTGGTAAGGTTTTGCGTACATCTGAAACACGAGCAATATTCGGTCAGGGTGGATTCTACGAAAACATGGCAGGAGATGTTAAAAATCGCACACAACAAAAGCAACAACTATTGGATCAAGGCGTTTCACCTGAGGAAGTTGCCCTCCTAGAGGCACAAGCACAAGCAGCGGGTGTTGATGTTGGCAAGGCATTTGCTATGGGCATCAAGCAAGGCATGGATGCAGCAAGCGAAATGGTTGCGGCACAAGCACGAGAGTTGGGCATCAGTCTTCCACAAGCAGTTGACCAAGGAACAGAGTCTAGTTCTCCATCTCGTGCGGCTGAAAGGTCTGGCAGGAATGTTACTGACGGTCTCGCTCAAGGCATTCGTAATAATGCAGACGATCCCGTAGTTGCCGCAAAACAGGTTGGCGAACAAATGGAACTTGCTTTTGATGAATCATTTGATGGACAAGCAGCAGGTAGAGATGCCATGCAGGAAACAGAACAGGGTATGCGTACTGGCGGCACAGGAAAGGAACCAGATGCAGGTGATGTACCAGGACAAAAGAAGCGCAGAATGCAGGGTAGTCAAATGGCACAAATGGGTATCGGTATGGGTGTAAGTGCCCTATCAACAATACCCATGATGACAGGACAAGATAACATTATGGGTGTATCTTCTGAGTTTGCAATGACTGTTGGTATGGCAACAGGACAGGTTGCTGCTTTTGCTTCTATGCTACCCGTTGGTGGTGCGGCTGTTGCTGGTCTTGCTGCTGCCGCTGGACTTGCAGCATTTGGACTTGAGGTGCTAAAGAAGCGAGCAGAAAAAGCAGCAAATGAAGCATATGAAATGGGCAAGAATCTTGGTGGTGCTGCTGATGCTGCTCAAAAGATGTCCAATGTATTTGGTAAAGCAACCGCCATACAAAAACAAAACACTCTTAAATTCTCTGACGATGAACAAGAAACTGCTGATGAGTTTGCGGCGGCACTAGGGAGTGAAGGCGGCAAGGCATTAATAGAAGAATTGGGGTCAGAGTTTGGCGACGCTCGTGTAGAAAAGACAGCACAATACATTGAGTCAGCAATTGTCAATGGAATGATTGAAGCGGATCAGGCAAATACATTTGCAAAATCATTGGCAAACGAACTTGGAGATATAGGCCTTGCAAGTCAAGTTAGTGCTGCATTGAATGATACAAGGAAGGAGGATTACACAAGAACTCAAGGTGCTTTGAGCCTTGCAGAAAAGCGAGACAAGGCAGTAAGAGAAGATGCAACTTTAGGGGAAAAAAATATAAAAGGTGCCGCCAAAACAAGGGCGGCGTCAATGCAGGCACTACAAGACTGGACTACCGTTGCTGCTGTAGCAAAAGATGAGTATGCAAATGGAATTATTAGTTATCAGGAATACATTGATGCTCTTGACCAGGCAACAGTTGCCCAAGGAAAATATGCAGAAATGCTAAAGAACTCTACCTCTTTAACAGATAGTCCGTTTGCAGACAGGCAAAGCATAGAAAACAATCTTGCAGGATTGGGATTTAACGAAGAACAACAGAAAAATATTTTTGAAGAACTTACAGCAAATCAAAAACAAATTCTTAAAGATCAAGGAGTTGTTACTCCTGACATGTTCTCTGGAAAATTGCAAGAAATTGTTGGAAATATAAATGAAAGTGTAGATGATAACTCACCACTCAAAAAACTTAAATTTTTGGATATTGAGACAGATGCAGCAGTAGATCAATCTGAACTGCAAGAAATGGTCAATTCAAGTGCGGATTTGTTCACAGCACTATACGCACAATCAGGTGATTACAACGAGTCTTTAGAGGTTGCATCAAAACTAATGGATGAATCTAGTAACGAGTATAAAGTATATAACGATGTACTTGCAAAAACAAGTGATGAAATGGCTGCCCTTCAAGCAACCATTGCTGTTATTAATAACGAAGGGTCTAATTTAGTTGGACCTCAATATCAAGATGCATTTACTAAAGGCTTTGAAAACAAAGAGATGAATCCTGAAATGTATAGCAATTTGTTTAGTGATGCACAAACAGTTGAACAGAGAGAAAAGCAACTTGGATATGCTTCTGGATCATTTAGTTATACAACAGGTGGATATGGCGGCATACCTGAGTCAGAGCAAAGGGTAGCGGGAGGAAACTTAAGCGGCAAGCAAAAAGCACAGTACGCTGACGCAATGGGATCTATTGCTGAAATTGTCGGTCCTGAGATGCAAGACAAACTTACAGAATATGTTGCAGCAGGAATTAGAAGCGGTAGCGAACATGGCGGCACAGAAGGCATAGCACAACTACAAGAAATATTTGGAGACCAAGAAGTTGTTAACGCATACATTGAAATGGATCTTGAAGACGGCAAACTAGACGAGACAAAAGAAATAGCAGAACAACTCAAATACATCAACGAAGAGATACCACCAAACATGCAGGTTCTTTTTGGAATTAATTTGGAAAATCCAGAAGAATTTGCAAAACTTGCTGATCCAACAACAGTTGACACTCTGCGTCAAATTGGACTAGCAATTGAAGAATTGCCTGAGGAAGAAAAAGAACTTGCTGCTGAGTTTTCAATGTCACAAGTTAACAATGGAAAGCCAATGTCGCTCAAGAGTTTCAGAAAAGATTTCAAAGAAATTAAGAAACTCACCGATGATATGGAAGGTGCAGACATTAGCGAAAAGCGAGAAATGCTTGTTGATGTTATCACCAAGGTTAATGGTGGAGAAGTAGATCCAGAAGCCGTAGGTGCGGTGTATGATGATTTAATTTCGGAGTATGGAGAAGAAATTGTTTCTGAACTACCTCCCACAACTCTAACCAAGGTAATCAATATGAAGTTTGACGCATCACAAATGAAAGAACAAGCAAGAACCGCATTGGTTACTGCCCTGCTGCTTGATGATAAAGCAGGCATTGACGAAGCAAAGAAACTTATGGATGCAGCAAATGAACTAGATAGCGGTGCCGATGACATTGTTGCTAGTGGTGGATTAAACAACAGCGGTTCCTCAGACAGCGGTGGAGGTGGCGGCGGGGGAGATGCAAGCAACTGGATTAAAGACATTCTAGAGCAAGCAAAACAAAACGAAAAATACTTAGAAGATTTAAACAAAATAAAAGAAAAAAATCTTGCTATTGCAAAAGAGGGACAACGACTTGATGCAGAAATCATGGAAGCAATTGCTAGTGATCCAGAAGCGGCAGAAGATTACTTGAATGGTAAATACAGCAACAAAGAAATTAAGCAAGCATACTATAAGAACATGCGTACAGATACTAGGCGAGACACCGATGCCCGAACAAGAAGTGCGGCAAGGGAAAATGAAGTTGAAAACAGCGATCTTGATTACTTCACCAAGCAACAAATCCTTGCTGATGAAAAACTTACAGAAATGTACGCCAAGGGCGGTAAAGCAAGACAAGATGCAATTGATCAAGCAGAAGAGCGAGCAGCAGTAGAAACAACAGTCCTTGACCGCTATGAGCGTCAGGTACAACTACAACAACAGTTGCGTGACTATGAAAGCCAACGTCTTGATGTAGCAATCCAACGTGCAGAGTATGAGGCAGAAAACGCATTCTTTGCAGACAAAGGAACAGACAGGGCAGCATTGGATCAGCGACAAGCAGAAATTGCAGCAGACATCAAGGTTCTCACAATGGAACAGATTGATCCAATCAAGGAAAAGATTGAAGAACAGAAGCAACTTATCAAGGAACTTGAGCGAGAGTATGAGGTTAATGAAGATAACATTGATAATCTTAAGGATCAGGTTGATGAGCGTAAGCGTATGGTTGAGGAAATGCAGCGTGCCCTTGAGTTGCGTCAGCGTGAAGGAGAAATGCTATCTCACGACTTGAAACTCATGGGGTATGTGGAAGAAGAAATCAATAAGGTATACGATGATCGTATTGAAGCCCTCAACAAAGTTGCAAACATCAACCAACAAATTGCTCAGTCACAAAAAGATCAACTTGGTTTAGCAGATGCTTTGAGTCGTGGTGACATTGGTGCAGCAGCAGCGGCAGCACAGCAGATGCAACAAAACCAAATGCAATTTGCCTCTGAGCAGTATCAAAATCAACTTGAAGTAAATAAAGAAAACGCTATCAACAACCTCACGGGTGCAGAAAGCGGCATGACTAAGGAGCAAATTGAAGAGCGTCAACGTGAGTTGGAGGAAGACTCCTACCAAACCAACCTACAAATCCGTGCGGTAGAGGATGAAATTTATGACCTCAACCGAAAGATTCGTAATGAGAATGACATCATTGCTGGATACAAAGATACTATCGAAACCCACAACAAGAAGATTCGTGACCACGAATGGGACATCTACAATGCCGAACAATTGTACCTTGCAGACCTAAAGAAAGAAGAGGCAGCCAATAACCTTCTATTGGCTCAAGCAGATCAAAAGCAAACCTACGCAGGAAATTCTCTTAAGATTCAAAAGACTCGTTGGGACAGAGAAAGTGCAATCATTGAAGCGGAGCACGCACTCAACATTGCTGGATTGGAAATTCTTAATGAGCAAGGCATTCAGATTGCATCCAACACAGACGAAATGATTCAGTTTGGTAAAGCAGCAGCGGCAGCCTATCAAGCAATTAAGAATGGAGAGTTTAAATACAAGGGTAAGAAAAAGGGCAAGAACTATGCCGAAGCGCAAAGAGGTGCTATAAAAGCATTGCAAGAGCAATTGCAGAAAGACTTTGATAGCGTTACAGGCGGTGTTAACACTATGCTTGATGCAAATGTTGAATTGGATAAAATTGCCATTCCAAATATGACTACCGCATCTTTCAACGTGCCTGTCTCTGCCGTTCCTAACTCAGCAGTTAGTGGTATAATGGGTAGCATAACAAACAACTTTAACAACAATAACGTGAATGTTAATGCTGCAAGTGCTAACGCTCACGAAGTAGCACAGATTGTGCTGAGAGAAATAAACCTACAAGAGGGAAGGAACGTTAAGTAATGTATCAGGTACAGGGGAATGCATCGCTACCCGCAAATATTGAGGTGGGTGTGCAATATGGAAAAGACAGAACTAAATGGCAACGACCTCAACTCATGGTATGGGCAGATAACGAAGGTGTCTTTGGTGGACCGCAATCATCTGGAACAACATATGGCAACACATATCCCTGGGGTCGTGAAGGAGAAAACTTTATTATCACTTCTGACCATAATCGCTCTGCCCTTTCAGTAGACCAACTACGTCTTGAGAATCGTATGCGTATGGTTGGCGGTAACATGAGATCATACTACACAGGACAAAAGGTAACACTCAACTGCTCATGGAATCTCCTACCATCACGGGCATACCAAAGAGAAGTGTTTGTAGGAGAAAAGACCACACCCTATTCGCAATGGCCTTATGGACAAAAGAATAATATTAACATCCCATCTCCTTCTTTTATGAATGGACCCCTAGTTGTTACTGTTGTTTTTGATTCTCAAAATGAAGCAAAAATTAAACTTAGCACAAACGAAGCCGCAATTCAGGCATTTAAAATTATTGATGCAGACGATAATGTTATTTACGGTTGCGGATATCTTAACCCTCCATACAACGCCAACTGCAACAAAGATCCTGATGGAAACCATTACTACACCTACACAAGAAAAACTAATGTTGATGGAGAAAAAGAAACGGAAGTTTCATTAAAAATAGAATCAAAGGTTGGTGGAACTCTTTCCTCAACACCATATGATATTTCATTCAAAATTGATTTCAGTTTAATAGATAATTCTTTTGAAATGCTTCTCCCCACAAGTGAATTCACCGCAGACGGTGGAGCAGGAGGTGCCGACCTATTACAATGGTATCGTAATACACACGGACCATTCTGGGTGTATCTCTCCTATGATAACTACCCCAATTTTGAGGGCAACACAGATGTATGGAATCAGTTTAATAAGTATTCAGATAGGTACATGATGTATTTTACCTCGTTTAACTACAGCGTTGAGAAAAGAGGACTATATGATTTCTGGAGCGTCTCCGTTAGTTTAGAGGAGGCGTAATGTGGTATAATGGATACCATGACTACCCCCGAAATACAGCGTTTTATGAAGTTTGTAGATGAAAAACCCGACGGATGTTGGGAGTGGAATGGGTATCGCTCACATGACGGATACGGGCAATTTACTCTGTTTGGTAAAGGGTGGAGAGCACACAGGGCATCACACGTTTTATTTATCGGTGAGATACCTGACGGATATTTTGTCCTCCACTCCTGCGACAACCCACCATGCGTAAATCCCGCACACCTACGGGCAGGCACGGCAAAAGAAAACTCACAGGACATGGTGGAAAGGGGTAGAGCAGGAAAACACATGAGGCAGAAGTGCCCTAAGGGTCATGTCTATGATAAAATGCGGGGCAACTCTCGTGCCTGTCGCACCTGCGACAGAGAGGCAGTCCGTAGAAAGCAGGGCCAAGAAGAGTTTAAGTCATGGCGTAAAGAGTATGATAGAAAACGTTATTTAGAAAACAGAGACGAAAAAATAGAATACGAGCGACAACGCCGTGCCGAAAAAAAAGCGGGGAGAGTGTAAAATGCACGGCACCGATGATTTTAAGAACTACATGAAATCTGCCTACACCATTGAGACAGACACTCGTGTTATTGCTGAGTGGAATATGAATCTACCCGAAAATATTTTGGAGGTAGGAAATCATCGGTATCGCCCCAACAAAAATGTATTTCAAAGTTTGCCTACAAAATGGATTCCACAAGTTTATGTAGATGAAACTACAAATACAGAAGAAAAAAATGATTACACATTTGGAGCAACAGACTCAGATGTAGTTATTAACTCTGATGCGATTGATAAAGATAATAACCCTATCACATTTACAGACTCTAAAGAAAAAATGAAGTTGCTCTACTCTCTGGATGAGTGTTTTAACCCCCGTCGTCCTCGTAGCGGCATTAACAAACCTCTCTACCTCGGATACACCGCCTCGGATGTTGTGTCCTCTCAGTATGTAAATAACTACGGAAAAGACATCGACAAGCGTCCTCGCTACTACATGGGATCTAAACACGATAGTTTTAAATATTGGACATCCTACCGCACAGAAATCGAGGGTAGCGAAACAAAAGAATACGGAATATCTGACTCTGAATACAACATTGAAGACGTAGCACCATACGTTGTTTATCAAGAGCGTGTCCCAGCAAACCGCATTGTTATTAAAATACAAACAAACGTAGGCACACATAACAATGGAGATTTGCGGGTAGGTGATGATATCATTCCCGACCCATTGTTTGATAACAGGCCAGATGATAACCCCAATGCTACAATACCTGAGAATATTTATGTTGATGTGTTGGTGGGAGATACATGGACACGAGTAGCAACAATCAATCAGGCAGACATCTCTACAGATGGATACGCTGAGTTGTCCTATGGATATGTATTTCCACATAACGGCACAATGATGGGTGAGTTTGACTACCGTGATTCACTACCCGTTTCTGCTGGCATAGGAGATACCTATTGGGTACATGAAGAAACAAACAAGGGGTACTACATCTACACACGAGAAGGGGCATTCCGTGGTTGGGAACATTCTCTGGGAGATTACCAATGGAAAGTCCAAGCACAAGGCATTGACTCAGACACACCATTCGTAAGTGATTTAAGAATAGATAAAAATACTGGCGACGAGACAAGACTCAATGAGTTTGTTTACATTGACGGCATTCGCATCTCCGCAACAAGAATGTTAAAGAAAAACTGCACCCTTGATCTCATTGAGTTGTCTCCTCGTCTTGTTGCTGATATCACACCACGCACTATGAACTTTAACGTATCTAAAACACTAGGAGACTTAGGCACCAGCAGCCTTCCCATTGGTCGTTTCTTGGCGGGTACAGGAAACATCACCATCAACAACAACGACGCTATCTTTAGTTATGAAAATGAAAACAGTATCATTGCTAACTACCTCCACAGTAAAATAAAGTTCAACTTCTATGATGTTGTGCGACAGGTAAATGGTGACTCTGTTTATGTGCCCATCAAAACACTTTACTCAGAAGGTTTCCCACAAAGCACAGGCACATTTGATCAAGTAACACTAAACCTAAGAGATGCCTACGGCACATTAGAATCAGAAAAAGCACCACAATTATTCCTACAAGACATCTCCTTGTCCTTTGCTATCACAATGCTACTTGACTCTATTGGTTTTAGTAACTACAAGTTCTATCGGCAAACAAAAGACAAAGAAGGTAATGAAATAAAAGAGAAAGAGTTTATCATTCCTTTCTTCTTTGTTGCTCCTGACCAGACTGTTGCTGCTGTGCTACAACAACTTGCACAGGCAGCACAAGTGTCGATGTGGTTTGATGAATACAATGATTTCTGTGTGGGTAGCAAGTCTTGGACACTACCCTCCGATAGATGGCGTGCTGTAGATGGTGTGCTAAAAGCAGAAAACTCTAATGGAGAGTTAGCAAACATCATTGATATTGCCTCCGCAGAAAAAAGGGTATCCAATGCAGGCAGCATCCAATACACAGAGCGATACATACAACGTGAATATGAAGCCCTCAAGCAAGCCTACAACACTTCTGAGTGGAAGTCGTGGGTCTACAAGCCCACAATGCTTTGGGAGGTCTCAGCGGATACAAACTTAAGAGATTACAATACTATTGCTAAAGATGGATCGTCCTATTCCTTATCTGCTATTCCTCTCAACTCAGATCTCTCATCGGTAGTACCAAGCGTTAGTGAATTAACACATCAAATAGAAAACAACATCATTGACTTTGGCGAAGGCATTTCTTGGTTAGGCAGAGCAAATGGATACTTCTACTCCAATGGAGAAATTATTAAGTTTGATAGTATGGAGTATGTTGTCTATGGCACAGGTGTAGTGTGGATTGAGTCAAATGATGAGTATCAGGATTATCTCGCTACCCTGCCGTTCGGCGGCAAGATTTATCCCACAGGCCGTGTGCGTATCTGGGCAGAGCCACATTATGATTTGAATGCCAATGGAGAAAGAAGGTTGCGTCCTGGTGCTGTAAAGTCACACGGACGAGGGCAGTTTGGAACAAAAATTGTTGAGCATTCTTCTGGTGTTGATGGATATTGGACAAACAACTCTAACTGCTATGGAATGAATATGAATAGTGAGTTTATGTTTACAGCGGATCACGTTCGTAAATACCCGTTAGAGTTAGAAAACCCACAGGGCGAAGTGAGTGGAGATTTTGTAAACACAAATGCTCGCACGAGTGAGCGGGGTAGCATTATTAAAAACTTCCTTGCCGATAAGCATCAGGCAGAAAATGAAAACCTAAGATTTGGCACAACACACAGGGGAACAGTCCAAGCATCATCTTATGTGTTTCAGGGGCCACAGCAGTTCTATGCCGCAGAAGATGATGTGTCCAGGGCAACAGACAACATTACCTACGTCCTCAAAGACTTTGATGATGAAGCACCCTATCATCATTTCGGCACACGTTTTCGGGTAGTGGGAGAGATCACCTCTGACTCTAACACAAAACAAAAAGCAATTGGAGCAGGAGAATACGTCAGTTTCCAACCAGAGAATGCTACAGAAGAAATCACACTCACGGGTGGTAGCGGGGGCATTGCTGTCCAGGTAAACCCCACAACAAACGAAGGATACTTCTTTGAGTTGATTGCTTTGTCTTCTGATGTTTCTACACGGCAATCTAACTACCAGGCGTTTGAGGCAAGTTACACAGTAAATAACAAAAACGTAACAATTACAACATCTACTGAACACAACATTGAGAGTGGAGATAGGTTTTATGTTTACAACACAGGCACAGATTCTCTGTCTGATAAGATTGTTGGGCAATGGGAAGCAGGAGGTGTAGACAAAAAGAAAGGCACTATTAACCTACGCATCAAAAAATTTGATGGAACTGATGATGGACACACAAGCGACGCTATCTCTGTCCAAAAGGTAGGAGAGCCAACAGGCACAATGTCTACAATGCTATTCTACAAGATGATGCAGGACGCAGAAGGTAACTACGTTCCCTACGTTTTGTGGGAGGGTATTGGAGAAATCCTCTGTGACGATGGTAAGTTTACAGACATTCAACGAATGGTGGGACAGGAAAAAACATCTGTCTACGACATTGCGGTAGAGTTCAAAGATCAAAACGCACAACGCACATTCTATTTGTATGTAAATAACAAACAGGTAGGAATGGTAACAGATGTAGAACCCTACACAGACCCTCGTAACAACGTAGCACTTTTTACACGAGGACGATCTAAATGTATGTTTAATAACTTGTATGCCTTGACTGAGCGTTATTCTGAGAATACCGCCGCACTTGCAGTCTCAGCAGACACCATTCCCTCTGTGTTTGGTGTGAATGAGGTATCGTCAGCAGACACATTAAAGAAATATGGTATTTCTGGGTTTGTCCAGCAGTCATATCTCAACGGCATCACAACAGAAAGCAACCCTGAATACCAAATGTATTTTGAGGAGTTTGGAACTATCATGCGTGAGGCAGCGTTTATGAATATCCGATACGATGCTGCGTGGCCTGCCCTGTCTGCTATCATCGCACCCACACTCAACAGCACAAAATCCTACACAACCTCTGGTTTCTTTGCGGGTGCTTATGGAGCAGAGTTTTTAATCTTTAACACATCCGATACCGTCATTTCTCTGAGTGCTGAAACAGGAAACTTCCTACGCATCCTTGGCGTTACTTTTACACAGGACACAACCAAGACGCTCACAGTTGATGACTATTTTGGGCGGGTAGCAAACCTATCCAACCCCACAGTCAAAGACGGCAAACTCATTGTAGATCCTTTAAAGTATCGTGAGTTGTGGGATGCAGTAGCACGCTCCCGTCAGAGTTATGGAACGATAGAGTTTGAGAATATCAACTCACCTTACATTCAAGACGACGGCACAGCAGAAGAAATGGTAGGATGGATTATGAGCAAGACGCTACGACCACGACAACTTGCAGGACTTAATGTATTTGGTATGTCTCATATGCAACTGGGAGATATCTACACCATTGACTATGCCTTTGCACCCCTAGACAATACCCTGGAAAACAAGGTAGATGTTATTGCCGATGCAGCAAAACAGTTTGTAACTTATCAGGTTGATTTTACAAAGAATGAGGCAGGTTCACAGATGACTGCCTATTTGGTGGAGGTGTAATGTAAATGGGTTACGGAGATCTTCTTTTCATAAATAAGCCAGGTCAGGGACACAAAGGGGCTAGTGCCGCTGACCGTAGAGCAGCGAATAAAGACCCGTGGGCTGGCGGCAGGCCGCAGCCACCTCAGGATTTCGGACCACCAGGGCCAGGAGTACCAGGCGGTCCCGCACCTGCACCAACACATTATCATCATCCAACCGCACCTGCACCAGCACCCTATGTACCACCACCCCCACCACCAGGACAGGACAGCGTAAACTACACACCTGTAAAAATCCCTGACGCAGAGGTGGTTGTATTCCTACAGGATCAGGTGAGTGCTGATGCCTTACAAAAACTCTACTTTGAGGATGTTGGCGGCACAGAAATTTTGGCGGTAGCCAGACACGACACAGTAGGTGGAGAACCCGTAGCAACATCACCTATTGCAAACCTAGAAGACATCAAACTACAGTTTAACCCTCTAAACATTCTATCCTCCATCAACACAAATGAGTTGTTTAATCAGTTTGCTATTAATATGAGTTCCCGTGTGTGGGATACAAACGATAGTGTTTATGGTGAGGCTGAGTGGGTTGCAGGGGTAGATGAAGATGGGTTTTCTACAAACACACTCAAAGGATACATTATTGTTGATATAGATGATCTCAAGGCAGACGAATATATTCAGATACAAGTAGCAGGAAACAACGTAGATTACGACACCTATGACGAGTCGTGGTATAATGGTAGTGGAGGAACCCCGTGATTACAGACGACGGCAAAGAACTAATTGCTAAATACCTACTAGGGCAGGTGCCCTCGTATGCCTCATTTATTTCATTTGGATGTGGGGCAGACCCGCAGTTGATTGATCCTGCCGATCCTAGTAAAGGATATGAAGAGCCACCATCAGACAAGCAGGTAATGGATTTTGAGATGATGCGTGTCCCCATTACCTCTCGCTCCTACCTGATAGACACCTATGATGATGGTGCTGGTGGATCTATTGATCGTAATGTTATCTCACTCGTAGGGCAGTTTCCATTTGAGGCGGGTATGCGAGTAAATGAGGTAGCAATTTGGAGTGACTCCACCAACGCATTAGCACAAAGCAATAGTCGTATCATCTGTGCCTTTACAGAAAAAGAAAACTGGATGGAAATGGACGGCACAGATAGAAAAACAATTAAGTATTACAACAATCCTCTATCAGGATTGCCTGCGGGAGATCTAAATGAGACTGGGGAAATCACCAATGGAGATAAAGTTTTTGCTTGCGATAATACAAATCAAACTTTAGTAGATGAAAGACGGGCAAACCAGGGCACACGTTTTCTTAATCATAACATTATGTTAGCAGAAGGGGCAAAGATTTTTGCCGACGGCAAAGGTGTAGATCTTCCTGACTATTCTTCTGATGATGAGTTACGTTTTGCTTTTGCATTCTATCACAAAATTGATCCAGAAAACATTGATACAACACCCACCATTCCAATTACAGTTAGGTTTATGAAAGACCCCTCATTTGCTGATTCAGCAGCAATAATGCAGTTAAATGATGCTTGGAAATTATACAACGTAGCAAGAGTGCCTTTGGGTTCTCTACAATACGGACCTAACTTTTCTTGGAAAGAAGTAAAGTGGATTGATATTGAGGTTGGTAGCACTGGTAGCAGCAGTAGCGATTGGTATTTTGCTCCTGACGCATTAAGATTTGATAACATTGCTACCCTCAATCCCCTCTACAAAATGACGGGGTATTCAAGAATCGAATCAGGATTCCTAGAGCACGCATCAGGCACAAACGCCTACGCACAATTCCGTTTTGAACTAGGAGCAAACTAATGCCCAGGGTGCGAGTAAAGGAAAGTGACCTACCTCTCGTAGGTCCAAACGGCAAGTATCTAGTTAGGTTTAGAGTTGTATCTGTTGATGAAAACAGGACATCCCATTGGGTGTATAAAGAAGTAGACTGGGAATATATGCTGGCTGTGGCTAGGACTGCAAGTTTTATTGTGGAAGATCCAAACACTCCCTGATATGGTATAATATAGATATGGCTAGAGTACCCCTTCCAGAGCGAGGACAACCACTTGACGTATCATATATTTATTCTTTGGCTACCGCCATCAATGATCTTGCTACTCAGGTAAATGCTACCTCAACAAATGAGTCAATGCTCTATACCCCAACAATGGGGTATGTGGATACCAAGACAAGTGATATGGTAGTCATTGGAGCAACACAACAAATCACAAATGCTGAGTCAGTCATTGCTGATCAAACCAAGCAAATGTCTTTTAACTTTACAAATGATTTTAAGTACACACCCATCGTAACCCTCACACCTATTAACGTAGGCAAGAATGAATATGGAAACAATGTCATCGTGTCCGTCAAGGAGGTAACAACAGGGCGTGTAGACTATACCGTTCGCTATAACGCAACGGGACAAGTAAGTTTATCTGTAAACATTCTAGCAATTGGGATTCCTCAGTAATGAATAAAGAAGGAGCAGATGGAGCACCCAGTAAAAACCTATGGTTTCTCAATGGCGAGTTGTGTAAGCCCGTCCATTTATCACGGGCAGCAGGAATGCTCACCATCTGGAATATCAACAGAGAAGAAAGAATGCTAGTGCCCCTAGCAGAATGGAAGAAGAAAAGAAAGCGTGCCTACAACAGGGCAGACGCAGCAAAGATTTTAGGAATGCATCGCAAGTCTGTTTCACGAAACATTGAGAAGGGCATCTTCCCTCCCATCACAGGAGCAACCAAAGGTGGCGTGCCCACATTCCGATACAAGTCCTACTATTCTGAGGACGATATAAAAGAAATAAGAAACATTCAGGCAAACAGGCACATGGGAAGACCACGCAAGGATGGACTTATTACAAATAATCAAACTCCTACCGCCCTAGAAATGGCGGTTTCTATGGGAGATGCTACACAATTGTATACAAAAGACGCTTACGGAAACTTTATTCCCGTCTATAATGAAACAGTACGTTAAAACCCTTGACAAAATCAGGGGTAGTGTGTATAATGTATTTATAAGAAAAACCTTGAAGGAGGTTATTATGGAAAACACCAAGGTAACTTGGACACTAGGTTACACCCTTAATACTGGAAACTTCCAGTCACTACGCCTTGACGCTTCTGTTGAGGACTTTGTTCGTGAAGGTGAAACCACTAAAGATGCATCAGATAGAGTCTATGCATTCGTTGAGCAAGAACTCGTATCAAAGTTGGCAGAAGCCAAGGAGGAACTAGGTGGCTAAGAAACAACCAAAGTATGCCGTACTTGACTATTGGAAAGATTCGGTGTATAATGCTTATGGTTTCTACCCACAAATGAATAGGAACACAGAACAATGGGCAGCCAGAGATCTTGTAGATTCTTATGGTATGTCTACTGTTCTTGAGTTGATAGATTATTATATTTCTATTTGTGCTACCACTCCAAAGTGGGATACTTTTAAATGGAAGTGTGACGATCTCTTGACTAAGAAACTTGAAATAGAAGAAGACCTAAAACAAAGAGAAGAGAACAGGAAGAAGGCTAAAGAGTGGCTACTAACCTAGAAGATAAGTTGTTGAGTGCAGTCCTCAATGACGCACAGATCCACGTTCTGCTACAAGCAGACGCAACTAAGTTGTTCCGCACGCACGGAGATGTGTGGGAGTTTGTTCGGAAGTATTACGAGCAGAACCAAGTTGTGCCTAGCGTGAACCTCGTCAAGGAAAAGTTTATTGACTTTGAGCCACAGATAGAAGTAGGTGCTACCAAGCATCACCTGGACGAGTTGCGTCAGGATTTCCTACGGGACAACCTACGCAACACTCTACGCACAGCAGCAACCTCCGTGCAGGAAGGTGAGACTGTTGAGGCACTAGATCAACTCATCACAGATGCCGCTGAACTCAAGCGGGTAACGAGTGAGGTTCGTGACCTAGATGTTTCAGACATTGATAATGCTCTTGACTACTTTGAGCAAGTGCGTTTGCTAAATGAGAGTGGATCACACGGCATTCGCACAGGTCTTCCAGGGTTTGATAACTACCTACCCGCAGGCATCACACCAGGACAGTTAGGTGTGCTACTTGCCTACCCTGCTATTGGTAAGTCTTGGTTTGTTGTTTACATGGCGGCAAAGGCATGGATGCAGGGACGCTCACCACTTATTATCTCTATGGAGATGACAGAGCAAGAGGTTCGTAATCGTTTCTTCACCGTGCTAGGTGCAGGAATGTGGCGGCATCGCAAGTTGAGCCGTGGCGAGGTAGAACTAGATCAAATGAAAGCATGGATGGAGAAGACATTCGCAGGCAAGCCACCTATCCACATCATCTCTAACGAGGGTATTGGCGAGATCAATCCTGCTGTTGTGCGTGGTAAGATTGACCAGCACTCACCAGACATTGTTTTCCTAGATTATCTTAACTTGATGACCTCTAACACCAAGGCAGACTCAGAGGTTGTGAAGATGAAGAACCTATCACGAGAACTTAAGTTGCTTGCTTTGTCTAGTGCTGTCCCCATCGTGGCTATCTCATCTGCTACACCTGATGACGTTACCCGCATGGACGTAGCACCCACCCTAGGGCAGACCTCCTGGTCACGCCAGATTGCCTATGATGCAGACTGGCTCCTAGCCCTAGGCAGGTCAGCCAACAGCGACACCCTAGAGTGTGTGTTTAGGAAGAACCGTAATGGTTTCCTAGGTGAGTTTATGCTGACGGTAGATTTCGACATGGGTAGTTTTATTTATAAGGATTTTGAGGATGACATGTAAAGAAGTCTCAGGCAACTGTGACTACGTTATTTGGCGGGGCAGGTATGTCTGTGCTGAATGCGGCATTGAAAAAGACTACGCAAATAAAGAATGATGGTATAATATGAGGTATGACAACTGCACATCGGCCCATCAAACGCTTCTCTATGGACGGGAAAATAGTTTCGTCCACAGCCTTTGCCAGAATGCAGCAGATATACACAGAGGTACTAGAAGAGCAGATGAGGGACGCAGGCTATGTACCACGCCTTGACCTTCACCCTGAATGGACAACTTCATATAACAAATCACATTATGAATTTGAAATATCAATCTATGGAACATACGTCGGAAGGAAACGAGCCAAGTGCCTAGAAGGAGTGGAAAGCGGGAAGCCAGTCTATTTTCACGAGAGCAGACCGAAAGAGTCATCCTTGCCTCAGGCGGCACCATCGCAGGAGAAGT
>WLWE01001175.1_pt1 | contig 20341 bp, 19 predicted proteins | sample 6718301 | NCBI WGS metagenome assembly WLWE01 (sample SAMN12718691, study PRJNA515312) | sponge metagenome | isolation source: marine sponge | host: Mycale hentscheli | place: New Zealand: South Island, Marlborough, Capsize Point | collected 2003-05-01 | reverse complement strand
CATTGATTGGTTTCATGTTTTGCATATGTAATTTGAATACCACAAGTCTCACCTATTTTTTTATAGTGTTCTTCTTGCATTACATTTTCTTCTTTTAAACCTAATTGTTTAAATGCACACGAGTGAAGCGTTTGAAAATATGGTAAGTCTTTTTTGCTTAGTCCAACATTGTCTGCTAAGAATCTATCTCTAGCTTCATTAGCTGCTTTTCTAGTAAAAGCAAAGTAACCTATATTTTTTAAAGACATACCTTGGTCTATATATTTTTGTACTGTACTTAATAGTTTTCTAGTTTTCCCAGTGCCTGGAGGACCAATAACTTTATACTGTGCCATTAATAATTACTCTCTTTTCTCTCCACTGGTTGATATTCTATCTGATCCATGTGAAGTTGTGGAAGTCGACAGACTTTTATTGTTTTACCATCTACATTTAATGAATGATTAAATTCTACCTTACAATCTTTTTCTAGTTGTCTTGCAATTCTTTCTTCTGGAATTTTCCAACCACTACCTAGATGCTGGATGAAAGATGTAAATTTAAAGTAATGATTTCCGTCATTAGTATAACACGCACCATTTTTTATCTGTCCCCTTTGTTTAGCTTGTGGACCATTAATACAATACTGATAGAGCTCATCGTGTAATCTGTCTGCAATCTGTGTACCTTTTGGTGGGTAAATAGTTTCACAACCATTTCTCCATTCGTTTAATTTTGCTCTATAGTCTTTTGGTTTTAATGGTTCAAAGTAAACTCCTGTCTGTTCCCAGATTAAATTTAAAACTTCTTTCTGTGTTGTCATTAATTTTGTATTAGCTACAATAACTTCTACCTTGTCATCACTAGGCATAACTACCTGGAATCTATATTCTGGTTCTACATATTTTATTATTTGAAAATCTGTTATGTCTGGAAAGACTGAGATACCATCTGATGAAACACCAAATGGTCTAGAGTAACATACACCACGCATACATTTATCTTTAATAGGTTCTTCATAACAAGTATGTCCCGCTGTATCTTTTCTCCATGCAGCTATCTTAGAATCTAATTTTGTTTTGTCCCAAGGATCTTCTAAATAATTATAGTTTGCTTTAGATACTTGATCTGGCCATTTGTCTTTGTATTTCTTTTTAGCAAAGACCATGTAGTTATACATAAATCTGTCTCTACCATCATCTAGTTTTGTTTTAGAACACAAAGCTAAACAAGGTGGACCATCATCAAATTCTGGATCAGCACCTTTTAAAATATTTGCATGTGTTTCTTCTACTAATTTTTCTAAATCTTGTTTACTAATTCTAGATGCCTCTGCTACTTTTATAAAAGAAGCTAGGTCTAGTTTAGAATTGTTTTTATCTAATGCGTATCTAACTGATTGACCATTGTTGTAGTAAGGTAAGTTAATAAAGTTTCCTGGTTTTGTGTCTCCTTTTTCGTCTTCCTTTAATTCTTTCTGTTTAGGAAAAATTTCTGTGGTAGGTTTCAAACCTAGTGGTAGCAGAAACGCTTTTAATCCATCTATTAAATCAATAGCTTTGATAGGTTCTTTTAAAAAAATATAACAATGTAATCCTCCACTCTTAGATAGTATTGGAATAAGTGGTAATTTGTATTGTTGAAATAGTGATAAGTATTTTTCAATTTTAAACTGACCATAATCTGGCGGGTCAATATCTATACAACCAAACTGTGCAGTTTTATTTAGTGTACAGGGTTGTACACCTATAGATATTTTTCCTTGTAAATGATCTTTGTAATCGTTGATAGATAAGGGTCTACCAGCCCATTCATAATTCGGTTTTATTTTGTTTTTATCTGCATCAACAGAAGTCCTAGACATATCAGCAATGCCAAAGTCTCCTCTATAACCAGTAAACAGCTTTATAAATTCGTCAACCATAATGATCCCGGGCGGGGCAGATCCACTCTCGCTTTTCTGCCCCTATCCTCGTTAGAGGAATCTAGTAATTAGATTCTTCTTTGTTAGTTTCAACAGAAGTTGCAGCTACATTACTTTTATGTAAAGCAGTATTGAATTCTTTAGCCATGCTATAGATTTCTGCATTGTCGACTGGTTTAACTAAAGAGACCGTCATTCCGTGCCAAGTAAAATTACCTTGGTTCTCGACAGATCTAATCTGATAAACTCTAGAAAACGCTGGAGCTGGTATAGACTTACCTGTTGTTTTAGATACAATTGCTTCATTATCCATTAATGAATTCCAACCTCTACTAGTTTTTAACTGAGTAGTTTTCAAAGGCATCAATGCCTTCTCTGGTTTGTCTCCAAGAATAATAACAAAATGATTTGCAGTTTTGATAATTTCATTACCATTTGCTAGCACATCTTTTGTACCTTGTTTAGTTGTCTGAGCCATAACCTCAGGACCTCTATCAGGATGTATTGGTCTACCTTCGCTCTTATCAAAGGGTGCCCATTCTGGATATGTCATCTTGTAGAAACAAGGTATTACATGAATACCTTTCTCTCCACTATACAGTTTCTTAGTAACTGTATTATAAAACATCCCAGCTTCTGCACCTTCAACATATTTTGCATGTTTCTTTTTAGTTTCATAAGAACCACTTTGCAGCAGTTTTAGAAACGGTAAAGCTAAGTCGTCTTTCTCTATATTTTCTAGACCCCTTCCAGAGTCTGCTTCAAAATCTAGAGTCGCTATTGCACCTTCTTTTTTGACTGTTAAGTCGCTTGTTTCTTGTGTCATGTTATTTGTTCCTTGTTATTTTTGTTTTGTTTCCCTTAAACAGGTTAAAATGTTCAGAAGGCAAGTCTTGATTGCTCTCCACTCGCTCTCTGTACAGTGCTTTGAGAGTCATAGGTTCAACTTTCATTTTTTGTGAAGGTTGATAACCATTCTTCTCAGCAAGGCTAGCATAATCGTTAGCCTTGTTATCTTCGCCACGACCAAAGGAAACAGTGATCTCATTTTTAATAAGATCACCCAGGTCATTATCTCGAAGCCATTTGTAGGCGCCTTCTCTGTTTGCTACAGGTATACTTGCGCCATAAATCTCTTTTACTTCTATGGCTGAACCATCTTGAAGTTTAAGAGTTTTTAATTTCATCTGTTCCATTATCTCTGGAATTACTTCCTCAGATATTTTATCAGCTGCTTCTTTTTTTCTCTTTAGATTCTCTTCCATAATTTTTACTTCGTCTTCTAAAGATTGCAACTGGATAACATAAGTAGATAAACTATTTACATTATCTATTTCGTTTACTTGTTGAGGGGAATCTGCCTCAAACTGTTGTGTTAGGTCTTCATTACTCATCTATTTCTCCTTTCTCGTAGAGATTAAAATCAAGAGGATAATACATTTGTTCTTGTCTATCCCATTTTAAACTTTTAGCTTTTCCATTATTTACTTTTGCAATAATAGCTCCAACCATAAAAATTATTTGTGGATCTCCTGACAATAATAAATAATCATTATCATTAAAATCTTTTAATAATCTTTCAAGTTTAAATTTAATAGGACCAGGACTCATAACAACCTGACTATCTTCTCTTAATAGAACTTTTAATTTACCATATTTCTGAGCACCAATTATGTTAAATTTAGGACGCCCTGCTCGGGTTCCTGGTACTTCTTGTAATACATAAACTATAGGTTCTTGGTTATTTTCTTTCATGCTTGACTTTCTAGTTTATTTTTAATATGTTGTCAACCAGAAAGAAGAATTAATTATGGACTATAAATTTAAAACAAAACCCTATGCACACCAATTAACTGCATTGGAAAAATCGTGGAATAAAAAAGTATTTGCATACTTTATGGAAATGGGAACGGGTAAAACAAAAGTTGCAATAGATAATATTGCTATGCTTTATGACAAAGGTAAAATTAATGGAGCTCTTATTATTGCTCCTAAAGGTGTATACAAAAACTGGTACTCACAAGAAATTCCTACACACTTACCAGATCACATAGATCACAAATCAGTTTTATGGCAGGCAACTATTAATCAAAAACAACAAAAATTATTAGATACTTTGTTTGAACCTGGTGAAGACCTACATATATTATGTATGAATGTAGAAGCATTCTCTACTAAAAAAGGTATGGACTTTGCTGCTAAGTTTTTAAACTGCCACAATACTTATATGGCTATTGATGAGTCTACAACTATCAAAAATCCTAGTGCTAAACGTACAAAAAATATAGTAGGTATTGGTAAATACGCTAAGTACAGACGTATCTTAACTGGTTCTCCAGTTACTAAATCACCATTAGATTTATATAAACAATGTGAATTTTTAGATGAATTTTTATTAGATCACTCTTCTTATTATACCTTCAGGACCAGGTATGCTATAATGCGTAAAGCACATTTTAACGGAAGATCTGTAGAAATAGTAGTAGGTTACAAAAACCTTGGTGAGCTGTCCGAAAAATTAAAAAACTTTTCATATCGTGTATTAAAAGATGATTGTTTAGATCTACCTAAAAAAACATTTATGAAACGTATTATTACACTGACTCCAGAACAAGATAAAGTCTATCAACAAATGAAGAAAATGGCATTAGCTTTAATGAATGGTAAGATGATCACAACTGCCAGTGCATTGACTCAGTTAATGAGACTACATCAAATAACTTGTGGCCACTTTAAAGCTGACGATGGCTCGGTCCAGGAAATAAAAAATAATAGACTGTCAGAACTTTTAGAAGTGTTACAAGAAGTGCACGGTAAAGTTGTAATATGGGCACATTATCAGTACGACATAGAAACAATAGTAAAACATATTAAAAAACAATATGGGGATAACTCTGTTGTAACTTATTATGGTAAGACTCCTAACGAAGAAAGACAGGATAACATTGCTAAATTTCAAGATAATGAAAGTGATGTTAGATTCTTAGTTGGTACACCACAAACAGGAGGTTATGGTATTACTTTAACTGCAGCTAGTACTATGGTTTATTATTCTAATGGTTATGATCTTGAGAAAAGAACACAATCAGAAGCTAGAATAGATCGTATTGGCCAGACTAAACCTATGACATATATTGATTTGATTGCTGAAGATACTGTTGATGAAAGAATTGTTAAAGCTTTAGTTAAGAAAATAAATATAGCGTCTGAAGTAATGGGTGAAGAACTTAAAGATTGGTTATAAGAATTTATAGGATATACATTTGGAGGCGCTGTAATTTTTATTCTACGACTTTGCCACCTGACCATTTCATATCTGGTAATCCTTCAGAATATTTCTTCCCATCAAAAGTCAAAATCTGTTTTCTGTTTGACCCTTGCTCATCATAACTTACGTGTATCCATCCGGCTGCTCCATCATCGGGCTTGTAGTACTCGAGAATGCATTGATCAAAGTCAACGTTGTTAACCAGCCAGTAAGCTACCTTAATATTAGGCACATTATTTATTTCGAAGTCTGCGGCACAGCCCAGCGCATGTTGCGAGGTTTTTTTGGACCCTATAGCCTCACACAGCGCTTCTGAGCGGTATCCCGAGGTAATTGTTATAGGTTTGTCGAAGTGAGCTCTAATAGGCTCTAAGACCTCATAACAGAGGTTTCCTAGATTTTTGATCTCTCCAGACCCTGGAGTATTGTCAATTCCTCTACGAGCAGCCACCATGCTGCGTGTCATCTCTTCAAGAGTAAAATGTTTCGATAATTGCATGATTTTTTATTTTGTGATTAGTTGAAATATAACATAGATCAAACCGCTGATCAATGCACCAGAAGTAATTAGTAATATACTTTCTATTCTTTGTATTTGTGCTTCAATAGAATGTATTTTATCGTGTGTTTGTTTTTGCATAATACGACATAACTTTTCATGAGATTCTATTCTCTGCAATGCGTCATCTTTTTTTGCCATTATACCGTCCTACTCCTTTGTCCTACCTTAATAGCTTTTTCAGTGTCAGATAATAATGCATCCTCTATTCGTGTCAAGTTAGTTTGTGGGTTAACATTATTGTTAACGGACGCTGTTTTAATTGTTTCCGCAGACACTGGAGCCGTGTCGCTTGGTACGTTAGGCTTGACTATTGAGGATAGATCTATGCCTTCTAAAATTTTAGGTGTTTCTATTTTAACTGGTTCTTCTATAACTTCTTCAGTTTTATCTTCTATACTAACATCAATTTCTATTTCATTTATTCTAGGATCTTTACCTGTTTTAAACCATATTTCTAATTCTGGATCACTCATTCCTAAAGGAACTGCGTCCCATTTATTTAAAATTCTAACTAATTCTTGGGGTTGATATATGTCGTTAAACTTTAAATTAGGGTTTGATTTTTTTAATTTTTCAAATGCCGCAGGAAAAAGAGATGAGTCTTGTTTATAATCTGGTAGATTTGCAGGAGGAAATAAATTTGCAAATAAATATCTTAATGCTTTATTACTGTAAACAGATTTATTAGCGTTAAATAATTTTTTCGCTTGATCACTATCTTCAAATTTTAAACCTTCCTTATTAAATTTTATAAAATCAGCTATCTTTGACATTTCCATATATCTATTTTTTTGTAATTCGTCAAAAGCAGCTATTAAATTATTAGGGTTTAACAAAATTTCATTTGGGTCTCCAACCTGTGAATAAAAATTACTTCTAGCATCAGTTACTTTTCTAGCTAAATCTTTAGCAACTAATGGAAACTTCATTTCTGGGTTTTCTTTTGTAGGACCTATACCTAAAAGTAATTTCATTGTTTCAAATTTAGTATCTACCTTAGAATAAGCTCTATCTAATTTACCGTCTATTCCTGCCATAACTTTACCAACATTATTAAATGTAGCAGGAGTAACGGCATCTATTATATGAGCAAAACTTTTAGCTAAAACCATGCCCATATTGTCATAACGAGCATTGTATATTTTTTTACCTGATTGAGTAACTCCTCCTCTTGCTCCTGGAACTCCCCATTCTTTTGGCCAGATGTCTAATAATTTTTCAAAAAATATAGGTTCTGGTAAAAAAGATCCAAGTAAAATTTCAAGACCACCTTTTTTGTTTTCTTGAAAATCATGAAAGAAAGCTTTAAAAAATCTTTTACCATATTCTTCATCAGAATTTAATGGACTAAACAATCCATCATACATAGTTTCAACTGCTCCAGTAACTGCTTCATAGGGTTGTTCTACAGTCCAGTCCCCCATTGTAAAAGTTTTGTCTTCATTTAATTTACTCAAAGGGTAAAGTGTATGGTCTTTTTGAAACCACGGTGCATAGAATCTTTGATAAGAAGTTATAAAAGAATTATCTAAGTCAGTTAATTGTGAAGTTACTGTATCTAAAATTTTATTAGAACCATATAATACACCACTCATTCCAACCAATCTTCTTGCTCCCATCTGTCTAATGTATGGATTCATAGAAGCTAGTTCTCTAGTTGTATACATTGTAGTATTAAATATATTTCTAATAACTTCTGAGTTAAAAGCAACAAAGTTTCCAGCAGGTAATCTTCTCCAGTTTCTTACAATAGCAGGAACCATTCCATAGTTAGGATACACATTCCTAATATATGCTCCAGCAATTTCTTTTAAAGATTCACTGTAGGTTTTTAAAGAACCGTCAAAATTTTTAGGATCCCATTTAGTTTTAAACACTTCATCAAATTGTTTTGCTACTAACTCTTGCCAAGTAAAAGGTGTTGTTCTACCTGGTTCTACTCTAAACCCTTGTTTAACAGCGTCTTTGACACTAATACCATATTTAGGTAAGTCTACTATTTGACCTTTTATTGTGCCAAAATTACCACCTCTAACTGTGTTTAAAAGATTTCTAGGAATAGCCGCTAACAATTGTGATTTTGTAAACTCATAACCATACGCTTTCCATACGTTATCCGATCCTTGATAAAATTCTGTGGCTTTTCTAAATATCGGGTTTCTCATTAAATATTCAAACAACTGATCTGTGCTTTGAAATCTTTTTCCTGGAGCTGAAGCTAAATCTTTCATAACCATTTCTAATTCCCCGGCTACTGCTGAACTATCAGTTACTCCGTATTTTAAATATTCTGATAATTTTTTCTTCATTACTTCTTGATTAACTCTTCCACTAGTTCCTAGTATTTCTCCAAATGTTAATTTCATTGCGTCTAAAACACTTGCTTGTCTACCAATGTGTCCTTGCAATAGTGCAAAGAAAGAAGCAGTTTCAAAGTTACGAGCTTGTGTCATCATTGATAAAACTGTTTTACTTAATTGAGATGTAATTTTAGCCGCTAAGAATGCTTTGTAGATAGGACTTTTTAAAAGACCATCTGTAATTAAAGCATCTGAGGTAATTCCTTCAGCAATTTCTGGCAATGTGTAATACGATTTTTTATCTGTAGTAGTTACTTTTTTGCCTGCTTTATTTGTTTTAATTGTTTTTGTAGTGTAAGTGTAAATGTCATCCATATTAAGATAGGAAGCACTTTGTTTTGGTTGTATTTTTACTAATTGAGCACCTGTCATTCTTGCAATTTCTTTTAAGGTTCTGTCCGCAGGATCTTTAAAAATGTAACCATACTTTAATCCTTGTTCTACTATTTTTTTATTTGATTGAATGTGTCCTAATAAAGTTGCTTGATTAGTGACTGTGTTTAAAATTATAGATCGTGGGTCTTCCACCTTACCCAATAGTTTTTGAATAACTTCTGGAATTTTTTGTTTAGATTTTAATATCCCTGTGGGTGCAATAACATCTTTAACAATAGCACTAATTCTTTCTTGTGCTGTAGTTCCTTCAAAATTTTGTCCTCCTCTAGTAACAATGTCTTCTACTCTTCTAGTAGCTTCTTTTGTTAAAGTTGTACTAGTCATTTTAGCATTTTTAAATCTTTCATCTGTTCTTTTAATTTCTTTTTTAAACCATTCTACAGCTTGTTTTTTAACTGCCTTGTCTGGAGTAAAACTTCCTTGAAAAATTTTATAAGAAGTATTTAAATATTTTTCTAATCCTTTAATTAATTGATCAGCAACTCTTTGATCTTCTATGTAAGGATGAAGTTTCATAGAGAGTTGATCTATTTGTTTTCTAATATTTTTAGCATAAGTTCTTAAAGAAGAATCTACTGCATCAATACTTCCACCTTTCATAAAATTAATAACTTGTTGCCAGTACTGTTGTGCACCAACAGTTCCTGTTCGACCAATAATTCTACTACCCATTCCTATTTCAGCTAATCGATATATGTTTTTCTCTAACATTCTCATATCTAAATCAACTTTCTTTTGTTCAGATCTAACTAAGTCTTCTGCTTGTTTTTTAATTCTAGCCAATTCTTTTGGTAAATATCTTCGAGCTCTCATAGGAGCTAAAAATTTTTTATCGATAGCTCTTAAGGCATTGTTTCTAAATCCTTTTAGACCTGTAAAACCTTTTTCCAACATTTGCCATTGTTCCATTGGTGGTATACCTGATTTACTTCTCACAGCATTCCATCCATACTTAATACCTCTTGGTATCATTGGAAGTCCAATTCCCCGTTTAGTTTCGTATGCTACTAAAGGTGCTACAACTTTTTGAATAACATCACCTATAGGATTTAAAATAATTTTAGAACTTTGAAGTATTTTTTTACCTACCGGTAAAACAAGTTTTCTTCCTGCTACAGTTAATCCACCAATTAATGCCGTACCTTCTGCACCAAATCTTAATTTATTTCTAAGAGTAGCAGCTGCTTTTGCAGAACCCGTTAGTTCTTTTGTTTCTTCCATAGCTGTATTTAAAAGTTTTGAGTTAGTAATTGTAGTATTTCTATTAGGATCTCTTGTTACAAATTCACCAACACCATATCCAACTGCACCTGCAACTCCCCAGTAACCTAGTTTTTGTGCAATAGAAGAATACTGTTTAAGTCCATCAACTATGACAGGGTTTCCTTTTTTAATAACAGGTTTTTTCTTTTTAACTTTAGCTAATATTTTTTTAGTAGTGCCAGGAGCAACTTTACCAAAAATTTTTCCTCCTAGTTTTAATAAAGTTTTTCCACTTGCTAACGATATACCAAATTGAGTTAGGTCTTCAGCTAGTCTTTCAATACCATCTCTAGATGCTTGTGCTTCTGGCCATCGTTCTTCTATAAAAGACAACATGTTAGTATCAAAACCAGGAACCATGTCTACAATACTTGCTAAAGTTAATGCCGTACCTCTTGCACTACTTTCCATAGCAAGTGCTGTTCCTTGCATTATTTTAGTACTCGTCTTACTTAAATATTCTTTTTTAGCAAGTTCACCATATTTATCTGATCTAATAGTTACATCATATGAATCACCGCCTTGCATATAATATGTAAGAAATCTTGCACCATCATTTTTTAATTTTTCATTAGTTTTATATTCTGCAAGAACTTTGTTGGGGTATAAAAGTAATGCTGTATTACCAGCGTCTCTAGCTGCTTCTTCGCTACCGTGTTCTTTTATAGCTTCATTGTAAGCTGTAACTAATTGTGGGTTTTCTTTAAATATATCTAAATATCTTAATGCCTTACTGTATTGCTCATCATCATTAATAGTAGATATATATTTTTTTTCTTCATTAGTAAGAACTTGTCTATCTTCTTCTAATTCTTTTTTAGCATCTTTTGCGTTCTCTAAAACTGATGTTTCTTCTTTGTCTTTTTTTTCAAGATTTTTATTAGCTTCAACAATATCAAAATCTAAAGTTTTTAAAATATTGTCGACAGCCTCACCTTCATTAAGAGCATTATTATCTTCTAATACAGAAAGATCTATACCTTTTAAAATATCTGCCATGCATACTACACCATCTCTGTGTTCATTGGTAACACAAGATTAACCTGGTACTTATTATTAAATTCATAAACTTGACTTTGATCATTTATTTCTGAAAAATCATTAAACGCATCTTGATTGTAATAAATTAATTCTGCAATATCATCACTTATTTCTGCAGGTAATTTTTCTCTAAACTCTTCATAAGGCATATTAATTGTAGGAACTTTTTCTACAGTATCTGTCATAGACATATCTTCTGTAATAGTTTCATTAGGTGTAGAAATAGTTTCTGCCATATTCATACTAGCTTGCATAGGTTGTGCACCATCCATACCTGTTCCCATGTTGTAACCTACTCTACCCCCTTTTGCTTTTCCAGTAATTATTTTTTTAGCTGTTTCCATTGCGTCTTCAATTGTTGTATCTCCACCACCTGGTTTTTTAGATTCAGCTTCATAGATACTAACAGCTAGTTCAATAATCCGTTCTTGCATAGTTTTTCCAGGTTGTTTTCTAGTCGCAATATCTTTTTTCTCTTGTGCTATTTTTCTTTTAACTTGAGTAATAGCGTCTTCTACAATTTTTTTATCAGCTTCAGTTGTTGCTGATTTTTTCCTAGCTTCTAATGCTGCTAAAGTACCTGCATAATAATTATCTACTTGTTTTAATTCTATTTCTATTTCAAATTTCTTAGAGTTTGCTGTTGCATATATCTCTTTCATTTTTTGTATTGCATCCGCTTCTCTGTCCATGTCTTTTCTTATTTGTGCTTCTTGATTTTCAAGAACAGATAGTTCAGCAGCTTTTTCTAAATCATATTCTGCATCTCTTTCAGCAGTAATTCTGTCTGCTTGAAGTTTACCTATTTGTCCACTTGTTAAAGCATTTCCTTGTGAATCATATGGATTTGCATATTCCCCAAAAGATCTAAATACTTTTGCACCATCGGATACTCTTGGTTCTGTTAATTTAATTTTTTCTGTTTCAATCTCTTCTAAAGTTTTTCCAGCGTATCCACCTGGGCTATCTACTAATCCTCTTTTAGGTGTATCTAAACCAGACGTGATGCCTGTTCCTTGCGCCGAGTAGCTTCTGCCACCCATCTTAAACATTGGTCTTTTTAAAATTCTATTATACATTTTGGTTTTGTTGGTTATTTTGATTCATCATATTTCCACCTAGTGTCGTATACATATTAGCAAAGCCACCAATACCCGTTAGTATTGGATTTGGTGTAAATTTCTGTGAAGGTGAACCAGGCATTGCACCAGCTACACTACCGTAGATATTTGAAACATCTGTAATTCTATCTAGTGGTAATTGATATGCACTTTGATTAGCTTGAGCAATTGCATTTAGTTTAGATTGTTCTAGTAACTGATCTTGTTGTCCTAGAGCATCAAACGCTGCAATGTTTTGTTGTTGTAGTCCTGGTACTAATCCAGCCATACCTTGTAAGTTTCCAAGTTGTTGCTGTTGTTGTGTTAATGCTTGATTGTATCCTTGACCATATAGTCCAGCAAGTAATGCTGCTCTGTTTCTATCAGAGTTAGATTGATATTCTGCTCTTGCTACACCTTCTCTACCACCACCAAAAGCACCAGCTGTGTAAGCTGCATCGGATACAGTTTGTTGTCCTATTTGTGCTTGTCTGTCAAAGTCAGCTAAAGTTGTATTAATAATTTCTTGTTGGTAAGGTGACATAAACTGTTGGTAACCTTGACCTGGATCTAATAAATTTTGTTGAGAGATGTCATCTAGATAAGGCTGATAACTTGCAACACCTGTACCGCCTGTAAATCCTGTAACCTGGCCACTAGCGTCTCTTTGTACAGTTCCTAGTCCACCAAGATCTGCAATACCTTGTGCGGCTTGTTGTTGAAATGCTGATTGACCTGCAACTTGTGGAGTTAATTTAGAAACATCAATAGGAGTCCCTAGTTGCCCGATACCATATTTAAGAATATTTTGACCGTAAGGTTGTAGTGTTGCGCTTGGTAATAAACCTGCGTCTGAATAAGTTTGAGCCATTATGCTGTCATCCTTTTAGCTGTTGGTTGTGCCTCTAATGTTTTCATAGTATCATACATTTTTTGTGCACCTTTGTTAATACTTCCTCCGCCTGCAGCTCTTACTGCATCGGCTGTAAATACAAATTCGTTTTTAGATAATCTAGCTGGTACATCATCTTTTTTTTCATACTCTCCAAGTGGTACAAACCCACCATTAAATCTATAATCTTTTTCCATACCACCAAGATCCATGACGCCTCCTGCTGCTCTCTTGACTCTGCCACCTTTTTTAAGATTTATTATACCACCTTTAGCAGCTCCTCTTATAATTTTAAACATTTCTGCACTATCTTTATTTCTATCTTCTATATTAGAATTTTTATTTTTACCTATAATTCCATAAAAATCATCGTAGTACTCTTCTGGAGTATCATAACCTAAAGGAATGCCTTCTTCTATAAACTCTATGACAATTTTTTTATTAATACCATTGTACATTGGATCGTTTGGATCATACTTATCACTAGCCATTTGAACAGCATCTTCAATTTTAACAGTGCCATCCATTACAGGACCTTCACCCATCATATAACCAGGTCGACCACCATTTCTTAAATTTGCTATTCCACCTTTAGCTTTGTTAACTATGACTTCCTCTATCATAGCATCATATTCTGTTTTAGATATATCACCGTTTTTATAAACGTAAGGTATTAATGTTTTGTAGTATTGCATTTTTGTTTGTTCATCTACTTTACCATCAACGTCATTAAACAAACCACTTAAGATTGCGTACTCATCTGACTTACCTTCTATTTTTGGAAAAGATAAATCTCCGCCACCATCCATCCCAAACATAACTGTGTCTGGAGAACCTTCTTCAAACCCCATTCTCTTTACAACATCGGGTGCTTTTTTTCTAAGTGCTTCAATACCAGGACCACCACCTTTGTTAAACCCCATTGCTTTTACAACATCGGGTGCTTTTTTTCTAAGAGCTGTAATACCAGCATTAGGATCACCACCATTTTTTAAACCTATGATACCACCTTGTGCTACTTTTTGAAAAGAAGTTACATCTGCTTTAGAGGTAGGTCTTCCGGTAACGGTCATAGGAGTTAGATTCAAGTCTATAGCAGCTTGCGCCTCTTGACCAGCAGCTTCAGCTGCTTTCATATAATCTGTATAAGCTGATTCTTCTAGTTCATTTCTAGCTTTTTGATTTTTATAATCTAAATATGCTTTTGCTGCAGAACCACCAACGTCTACAATATCCTTATATTTCTTATAATTATCAGGTACATCCTTAATAAAATCGATAATGCTATCGTACCATGCCATAGTTTTAAATTCCTCTGAAAGTATTATATATTAAAATAGCAGGGATTTCACCTGAAAGTACTGTTTTACAAAGTTTTTTGTCCATAGTCAATCTTTGATGTTAAAGTCAGCGCCAATGTTTATCTCTTCTACAGTGATATTTACATCTCTTTTTACATGCTCTGCTTTAGTATCTGTACCTGGGTTTTGTACATCTGCTAATGCTTCTGCGTCTGACATATACTCTTGACCTGTTTCTGTATTAGTTAATGTTACTTCACATTTAGGTGTAATTACTGGTACTCTTTGACCATTAATTATTTCATACCTAACAGAAGCTTCTGTTTCTATAAATGACATTATCTATCCTCTCTGTTTATTTCTAGTATTGATGCTGTTGCAAACAATCTATTTGCATCTGCTGCGGTTACTTGTAATACTTCATTTTCTAACATAATTAAAGGCTCTGTTAATAGTTGTGTGCTAGCATTACCTGCTATTGATGTAACATTAAATAAAGTAAACTTGTCAGCTGACGCTGGATCTCCATCAAATAAATCTACAGTAATAGTTGTATCACTAGCATTATCGCTACTAACTAATAATGATTTTACAATAGCCCTAGTATTAGAAGGCACCGTGTATAAAGTAGTAGCTGTAGCAGCTGTTAAATCTTTTTTTGCGCTTAAATATATATTTGCCATATTATCCTAGTCCAAACCAAGTGTATCTTTCAGAGTCTTCTTTTAACTGAGTTAAAAAAGTAGAGTTTAATTGTTCTACTACAGTTGATAATGCTCTGTTAATTTGTCTTTGATTATCTTCTGTATATTCTTTTTTAGGCTCTGGTAATCTAACTACAATCTTTGTCATTATCTTCTTCCATCTGCTTGAACATCTGCTCTAAAAGTACCAAATCTCCAAGACTCACCTGAACTTGTATTTTCTATCTTAATACTAGCATATCTCCCTCTGGACCTGGTGTCTACCTTTGTTGTAGATGAGGTAATAGTAAAAGGACTCAAAGTTGTTCCTGCAGCTAGTGTTTGTGGGTAGTCAGTTACTAATACTGTCACACTAATAGAACCTGCTACTGTTTTAAAATCTGGTAAAAATCTTCTCATAGCCAACATAAATTCTCCACTGCCTTCTTGCGTGTTAAGTGCAAAATCATATGATTGTATAAATGATGTAAGAGCTGTAATAGTTCCATCAGGATTAACTTGATCTGTCCCTGTTTCATGTTCAAAATAAACTGTTTGGCCTAGTCCTGTACTCCCTTGAATAACAGGAAAACTACCTGTGTCACTACTGTTAAAAGCAGTTGCATAAGGTCTTGGGTAAATTAAAGAATCTAACCATGTTGTTCTAATAGAGTTAGTGTTAGTTCCTGTATACCAGTTACCCATAGGTATGTCTTTTCCTTCACCATAATTATGAACTACATACTTGTCATTAAAAGTAGATCCTTGGGTTGGATAATACCAAACAACTTCTGTGTATAAATTATTGATACCTGCATAAACTTGTTGTCCTTTTGTTGTATCAAAATTGTCATAAACAAAATCTTCTACTGAACAAGATAAAGTATTTACTGTTCCATCAAATGCAAAGAAACCATTACTACCCATCCAATAGGCAACACCATCAATTTCAATAGCTGCATTCTTACCAATCAATCCACAGTTAGTTCCAACTTGTTCAAATCCAAAAGTAAAAGGAGCTCCAACAAACTTCATTGTATATAATGCGTTATCAGTCCACACTAGGATATTTTCTTTTGCAACAATAGAACCTACAATTTTAGTCCCATCTTGTAATCTTTGAGATCCTGCTGTATTAGTTGCTTCAATAGTATATTTGTTTAAAGCTTCTTGATCCGAGAATCTTATAAAAAGATTATCTTGTGTAGTTGGATCACCTATAGTTGTCTCTGTTCCAAAATGAATTAAGTGTCTAGTTGTTGGAGATATCAAAGCAAGTCTAGATGCTGTTGGATTACCTACAGCTGCTCCATCACTATTAGTTCCAATCAAAGTAGCAAAAGGAGAGTTAGCTCCTGTTAAACTTCCATCGGTACTTGGTGTTGAAGTAGATGCGTGAGTCGTTAATCTAGCTGCAATTCCAGAGTTCCAAGTAAATGTTTTACCGTTAGCAATAGTTGCAACTAACACTTCTCCAAAATTACTTAATGACCATAGACCTGGTTCTAGGGTAACCGTTGATGCTTCTACTGCTTCTCCCCATCCTGTAAAATCGGTTGCATTTGTAACTGTTGCACCATTACTGTGAGCTTGACCATTTGATGTACCGGTTGTAGCGGTTCCGTTTGCACCTCTAGTAATACCTCTTAATTCATTTCCAACAATAGAGGCATAAGTTATTAATTCATTAGCTATAGCAACAGTTCCTGAAGATGGAAATCCAGTTGTAGATGTTAAAACTATTGCTGTACCAGATCCACCTGTACCAGCGGTATCTGCAAGCAAAGCTCCGTTTAAAGTATTTTGCAAAGCACCTGTAACAATTCCACCATAATTTCCAACACCATAACCATATCCATATGTCTGTGCTGCAGGACCAACTATTTCATAAGGGTTAACAGTTCCAGAAGCACTTCCAGGAACAGTAGCTCCTGCATTTGTTTCTTGTTGAGTTAAGGTTAAAATAAATGTTGTCGGTGTAGGTACACTTTGTACTTGATATAAAAAATCATCATAACCTGCAGCTGTTGTAGTAGAGTTAGTAGCAGGAGTTACACTTGTTAAAGTTAACATATCTCCTACAGCTAGTCCGTGATTAGCAGTAGTTGTAAAAGTTGCGTTTTTATTACTGTCGTTAGTTACAATAGAATTAATAGTAAATGTAGTTAGAGTTCCAGCGTTGTTACTTTTAAAAGGAGTAATATCATGAAGTTGTCCTTCAAAATATAAAAGTAAAAATTTATCAGTGCCTATGGCAACATATCTATTACCATCTAAATCTACAAAAGCGTGTTGTTGTCTAGCTACACCACAAATAGTTTCAGTCAATAAGGATTGCCAACCCCCTACTTTTTCAGGAAGTCCATATCTAAATCTAGTATTGTCAGAATCAATCCATCTATTAACTGCACCAACTGGAGTTGTCTGCTTGTCTACTCCTGGACTAAATTGTAATTCAAAAAGAGCCATAAGTTAGCTCCTATTGATTGGTTGATTTATATAGCCAGCCTTTTGTGGCATTAGCATATATTAATGTTACAGATTGATTATTAGTTGCAAGAGTATCGTTAGCAGCTGAACCTTCTATTGGTTGACTATTTCTATCTATAATACAATTGTTTGTTGCAAAACCATTTGATGCTGAACCATCCATAATTGTTACTTCATCACCTACTGCAGGTGATGCAGGTAGTGTAATTGTTACTGGGTTAGCAACTGTATCTACTACAATTTGATCACCAGCTACTGCTGTGTATGTAGTTTTACTTGCTGCAGTTACAGAAGTTATTCCTTTTTGTAACATACCTAATGTTGTTGCTGGTACACTGCCTCTAGAATAAACTAAAGCTGTTGCACCTTCTGGAAGAGGAACTTGAGTTCCTGCGCTTTGACCAGTTGTAAGTAAAGTTACTGTAAAACTTTGAGTTGCATTTCCTCTAACAGTTGCATCTTCTACAAAAAATACTCTGTTTGCGTTTCCACCTGTTGTAGATGCAGGCATCGCTAAACTTGCATTACCAGATAAAGTTCCTATAACTTTTATATAAAGGTTTTTACCATTTGCTGTTGCATCTCCATCAGCTAAACTTAATGTAGTTGTACCAGTGCTTAAAGTTACTTCTACATAACCTGAAACTGCTTGTTGTAATAATTGTAAATTAGTATTTGTAATTGATCCCCATAGACCAGCTTTTTCTCCTGTTGCTACGAGTTCTAATGATAAATCTGTTGAATAAGTTGATGCCATATTAGTACGGTTTTATTGGTGTCCAAACCATGTTTGCTCCTGGTATTATATCGTTCCACGTTATAACTCCTGGTTCTACTGTATCTAATGATAAAGCATTACCTGTAGGACTTATATTTGCTGCTCCTGTTACTGTAACATTTCCTGTGGCTAAGGTCAATGCGTTTCCTGTAGGTGAAACATTAGCATCTGCAGTAATTACAATAGTTCCTAAACCTAGTGCTACTTGTGATCCTGTAACACTAACATTAGCTTTACCACTAATAGTTAAAGTTCCTAAACCAAGGGTAACTTGATTTGGATCTACTGCTTCTACAATAGAATCTGCAATAATTCCTACACTACCGATAGTGATAGTAAGTGCATTTCCTGTTACAGCTACATTTACTGCACCAATATTTGTTGATGTAGCAAATGGTAATGCTGATATTGCGTCAAATCCTAAACTCATAAATAATCCTTAAAAGGAGACAGGGGGTATGTGGTGGTGCCCTGCCTCCATCTAAAGATTATATCATCGTTTAAACCAACTTGGAAGACCTAAATGAGGACGCTTGTCAAACATATTATTTTTGGCTCCTGGGGTCTTACGATTGTTATAATGCAGAAAAACTTGTACGCATTCCTTACCCCTAAACTTATTTCTCCAATGTTCTAACTCACAGCCAGAATAGACTAACATATCTCCTTGTTTAAGATCTACTTTAATTCCTTTTTTACCAGTCTCTCCAGAGGGTTCCAAGTATATTGGCCAATCATCACCAGCAAGATTCATAGTAGTTGATATCTCACAACTAAATCTGTCTTTGTGTCTTTTTAATTCATCACCTTTTTTATATATTCTTGCATAAGTATAAGCAGGATATAGTTTTAATCCTGTTACCTTTTCCATTTCTGGTTGGCATTTTAACATTAAAGTTTCCATAGCAATATTAGAATACTGACTATAAGTTTCTGGTATCTGTTCATCTTTACCTTCGTAATGACCTATGATGTTTTCAAAGGGTGAGATGTATCTAGCATTTCTACAAGTATCATAAACTTGTTTTTGCATCATAAAATAATTTGCAACAAAAGTTGCTAGGTCTTTTGATATTGCTTGACGGATAACAGTGTATTTATTTTTTTTAAAACTCATATTTTTTTAAGTAATTTTCTACTTACGTCTCTAAACTCTAAATTAAAAGAAACAATTGTTTTTCGATCTTTTGTTTTCATTTTTCCGGATCTATGTATTACAAAACTTGGAAAAATAACTATATCTCCTTCTTTAGCTTTTATTCTAAATTTATTATTAATATCCATAGGATCAATTAATTCTGTTGTAGGAGCTGATTTTGGTAGCTCCAAATAATATACTCCAGTATAATTCTGTTCGTGAATATGCCAACCGTGCATTCCGTTTTCACCATATTGTTGAAACCATAAAGCTCTTAAAAAATAATCTTCAAAGTTTAATTTTTTCGCACATTTTATAAAATGATCTTTTATAAAAGGAAGTAAAACTTTTACCCAAGGTCTTTCCCATTCTCTAGCATTATTCCAATCTAATTTTTTAATTAAGTCATCGTTGTAAATATCTTTATTTTTAAATGAATCTGCTTTATAATTATCAATTAATTTTAATATATTTTTTTTAATTTTTTTATGTCCTTTTAATTTGTCTAAAAGTACTTTTGTTTTTACGTATGTTTCTCGCATATTAAACATCTTTAGCCATCTCTTTTGGCACTGCTTGTATGTTCCAATGTATAAATCTAAACGGTTCAATACCAAAATCTACACTAAACTCGTGTTCTAAAAATCCTGGAAATATAATTAATGTACCTGGTGTTGGTTTAAAATGTATAAGCTCACTACCACCCCATACACCTTTTTGATCTGGTTTCATTTTTAACTTTGTAGAACGTGCTCCTGTTCTCGGTTCGTGAAATACAGGAAAAGAAGTTTTGTCACTACACTTTAAAAAGTAAAAACCTGATACGTGTTGGTTCCAATGTACGTGTGCTGAATGATGACCACCACCTTTTTTTGCAAACTCTTGTACCCACATTTCACTAAATAGTGTTGTGTATTGCTGCATATCAAAACCTTGGTGATCTAAATACTCCCAAGACTTTTGACCAATATAATTTCTAAAATCTAAAAAGTCATTGTCAGCTGTAAGTGGTGTTGAATGATATGATCTTCCAAAGTCTCCAAACTTTTTTATATGTGCTTTAGCTTCTGGAAAATTTCTAGCAGCTTTAATATATTTGTTAGATGCTTTTGTTAAAGATTTTACAAACTCTGGTTTTTGTTCTGACCAAATGGTCGTGTTAAAGT
>WLWE01001171.1_pt1 | contig 20435 bp, 3 predicted proteins | sample 6718301 | NCBI WGS metagenome assembly WLWE01 (sample SAMN12718691, study PRJNA515312) | sponge metagenome | isolation source: marine sponge | host: Mycale hentscheli | place: New Zealand: South Island, Marlborough, Capsize Point | collected 2003-05-01 | reverse complement strand
CTAGCATCTTGATATGTGGCGCAGGTGGGACAAATTTCAGCGATTCTCATAATTTACGAATTTATGTTTTATTTATGTATTTTAAAAATGTTATTAAAAATATGCTACTATAATATAGCGTTTACCTTGCGGTCTTTGATATAGTGATGTCATACTCTTTAGCAAACTCTTCATCAACTGATGCAAGTAGATTAAGTAGAGGACTGCCCATAGGAATCATTTTAATCATGTTCTTAATTGGTTGTGCTTCTTTTCTAACTTGTTCAGGAGTTTTGTCAGGGTTAGATGTATCCATTCCTGTAGTTTCTTTTATAAAGTGGTTGAGCACTCGCATTACATCTGAAAATAAACCTACTGCTGGCAATCCTCCAGTAAATACATCTGTCATTTCTCCTGGATTATAGAAGAACATAACCTCACTTGTAAATTTATCTAATGCTTTTTGAGTATATCTAAATAAGTTTTTACTTGCTCTGTCATCATCATCATCTGGAGCTAGTGTGCCTAGTGCTATATTTGCAGCAATCATACCAACAAGAATACCAAACTCCTTAACTTGTCTATTAATACTAACTCTAACAAGTTCTATAAAATCTTCTTTTGATATACTAGGTGCTTCACCAAAATCTCTAATAAACTTCTTAGTGTATATGTCATACAATTGATCTATAACTTCTATTCCTCTTTCATCCATCTTGTTTATAGACTTAATGTTTCTATACATTTTAGATGCGTCTAGTCCTATTACACTAGCAAATAACATAACTCTACCCACTTCAAATTTTTCTCCTTGAGTCTTACCGTTTTCATCAATTGTTACATTGAATTTATCATTTGATCTTCTAAACCCACCAAAACGTGTATCAACAAGTTTAGGGATCCACCCTTTAAAAACCATAAATGATTTTGTCCAAATGTTCATGTTAGCTCTATATTGATCAAACTCAGTAAGACCTCCAGTAGCAGCTCTTGATATACTTCTAGCTACATTAGTTATACGCATTACCTCCTTAGTATCTTTTAGATCTAATCCTGGAATCTCTAATTTACCATCTACTAATTTCTTTGTAACGTTTATTGACTTAGTTTTTTTAAGCTCCTCTATTTCTTTTTTTATTTTAGGCTCAGCAGCATTGTATGCAGCAGATCTTTCACTAGAAGTTCCTGAGGAATATGAAGACTTATATTTATCTCTTACAAAGTCTCTAATGTTTACTATTCTTCCATCTACAACCATTGTGTTATCTAACAGTGCACTAAATATTGATTTTTCTAAAAGCTGTTCAGGTTCTCTAAACATAACAAACAACATGTCACTAAAGTTTGCTCTTGTTAGTTTTTTTAACCCTGCCTTTCTAAGTTTATCATATGTTGGATCATCTTTAAGAGGCATGAATATATCAAGAAGTTGAACAAACATCTCTCGATCATCACCAGTCTTAAATCTATTACCTAGTAATTTAGCTTCATATCTTGCAACTTCTCTAGCATCAAAATATTTACCAGCCAGTGCTGACACTTGTAAGTTACCACCAAAGAAGTTAACTAGACCAGATATTGGATTGAGTCCTAAAGACTTCATTTGAACATATCTATTCAACATGTCCATTGTTTTAGTAAGAGATCCTACAGTAGGTTCTCCTTTTTCAAACACTTCTTTACCACCTATTTTTTTAGATGCAGCATTTACTATATTCTTAACTCCTTTAATAACTGTTGCACCATATGCAACATCTGAATCATCTAAAGCATATCTCTCTCCATACAGAACAGTTCTTATAAATTGATCTAGGATCTCAACATTCTTTTGATTACCTGCTAGAGTTTCTCCACTTATAACATTATTAAACTGACCTGTTCTTAAGTGATCCTTGAAAGTTTGTGTAGTTTTCATTAACAATACTTGATCCTCTATTTCAGATAGGTACTTATATTTATTCATATGCTGAGCATAGATTATCATATTCTTAAATAAATCTAAACTTACCTCTGAATAATCATTAGATCCATCTTCTTTTACAGTAAAATCATTAGTATAATACTTAGGTATACTCTGTTCTATCTCTCCTGAAAGTGGATCAATTTTACCATAACCTATATCATCTTCTCTTTTTTCAAGATTTTTTACAAAGTTTCCTACAGCTTTTAAGTTTGGTCCATCCCAAGCTAAGCTTTCTGCCATACTCTTTCTTATAAAAGGAAGGAAGGTTGATTGAACTTTATTATGTATATAACCTATATCATTAGCTGTAGTGTTTATTTCTGTTATAAGATTGTACAATTCAAATAAATCAGGATCTTTTTGAATCTCAAGATACTCTTTACTTAACCACTGATCTTTTGGATGTCTTTTTATTAAATAATTATTCCAACCATTAAAGTCTTTTCTAGTAATATCCCACTTCTTTTTTTCGTCTTGGATTAATTTATCTCTTCTACTACCTACAGGATAACTTCTATTAATACGTCTTATTCTTTCGTCAAGTTTTGACTTAGACTCTTTTAAATATTCTTTTAGGTTTATGTTTTCTGAAAGCCACTGTTTACTTCTAGCGCTCTCTTCTGCATTTCTATCTACACTATCATAAAAGGCTCTCTGATATTTATAGATTAATTTATTTACTAATCCTCCTGCAGTATCTTTTTGATACAGTTTTAAAACTTCTTTACTTGTATCACCACTTTTATCTTGTATCTTTTTTTGAATAGCTACTAATCTATCTACAAGTTCAACAGTATCTCTTTCAGCTTTTTGAGTAGCTTCGTTTGCAACTTTAAATAATATGTCAGTTGATTTTAATCCTAAGTCTGATAATCCTCTAAACCAACTTCCAAGTCCTTTTATAACTCTTTCTGGATTCATTAACCCTGTAACAAGATTACGTTCTCCTATAAACTTCTCTGCAAACTCTCCAGCCATTAATTTAATGTCTGTATTAAGCTCACTGATTTGCTGTTGTTGTTTCTTAATGTCATCCAAGAACTCTTTCTGTGCAGCATTTCCTATATCTGAATCACCCTCTTTATAGATCATCTCACCTATATAGTTTGTAATCTCAGAGAACACTGCTGCTTGTGCAATATACTCTCTTATATCTGCAGAGTATTCAGAGAGTTGAAGGTCTGTTAGATCTTTGTCATCTGCTGGTTTACTTTCATAAAACCCTTTCCATTCTGACATAAGGTTTTCTCCTTCTTTTATCATTACACCTACAGTATCAAGCAAAGGTTTAATGTTTTGTTGACCTTGTAATGATCTTATTGCACCTCTAATGATGTTTAATCTTTTAATCTTAAAGTCAAGATCATCTTCATCTTTTGTATCTTTATTACTAATTTGTTCTATAACTGCATTAAGCTTCTTTATAAACAAGTCTAGCTTTTTAGAGCCTGTACTTTCAGAAGGAGCTGATACAGGAGTAAGTGTCAAAGACTCTATTTGTTTTGGGTTTACACTACCAATTTTTATACCTTTTATTTTCAAAGGACTGTTAGGGTCTTGAAAGTCATCTCTTTGTAAATCCATTATAATAGGAACAGCTCTATTCTTATCAACTTTTTTTATGTTGTAGTTGTCTAATAATATTTCTCTATATCTATTTAGTTGTATACCATATGCTCCTTGTTTAAACCATGCAACATCTTCTGCATCTGGAGCTACATTCATAAACTTCCAATCATATATACTAGCTACACCATCTTCATCTATAATAAGAAGATCAATAGTACCAGCCTCTTTTTCTTTACTATCATAAACTTGAACTTCAGAAAGAACAAGAGGTTTTTTACCATCTTTAGAAAACTCTGCTATAAGGTCTGTGTAATACTTTTCTAACTTTGTATATATTTGATTATCAACTACATTTTCTATAAAAGGTCTTTCTCCAGGAGTAGTTCTTCTTGTGCCATCAGCATTAAAAAATCTAGCATGTATCTCTTCAAAGAATTCATGATATCTAGTACCTAGTATACGCTTAACTTCGTTATCACGTTTCTGTTGATCTGTAAAGTTACTGTTTGGAAACTTTGTTTTATACCATTTCTTTACTCGATCAGTTACTCTATTTACAACCCTCTCAAATTTTCCATCAACTAAAAGCTCGTAGTAACTAGAAGCATTACTATCATCTGCAAGAACTGGATCTATTTGCTCTTTAGATTCTTTCTTTCTTAGATTAGCTTTAGTATCACTTAGTCTTGCTAGAAATTCTTTCTGAGCAACGGTTACTTGAAAATACATTTCTTCACTAGTTAAATCTAGATAACTACCTTCAAACTCACCACCTAATACTGTCTCAGCAGTTTTAGAAAATACATCGATGTTTGCTTTCTTGTATTGTCCTCTAAACCAGTCAGTTATCATGTTCCACAATCTTCTGAAAGTAGAAGCATCTTCTTCCTGTAAGTTAGATATAGAAGATAAATCAACAGGATCTGCACTATTCAATTGTGCATTTATAACTATTGCAATCATTTTATCTGCAGCCTCTTTCTTTATCTTGCGAATGTTTGGTTTACCATTAGGTAGTTGATATGCTTTAAGGTCCTTGTACTTAGATAAAGTGTCTTTATATATTTTAAACCTATCTATTTTAGATATCATTTCTGTAATGAGCTCTGGGTTCTTCTGTTCAATAATAGCTGTAGCAATATGCACCATCTCTTCTGTAAGAGTGTCTGTATTAAGTTTACCTTCAGACACAGCAATTACACCTGCAGTTAGATCAGCAATAGCATTTACAGAAGACTCGTCTATTGCAGGGTTATCTTTTGCATACTCCTCTAAAGGTTTTATCTGTACACCCATTTTATCAATTACTTGCTTCACCTTATTTAATGTTTCAGGTGAATTCTCAAGTAACTCATTTGCAGGAATCTTACCATCATAGGTATACCAAAGGTAGTATGCTAGGTCTTCCCCCTTACTAGCTACTAGTTCTTTCCATTCTGGTAAATTTATATTAGGACATGTTGCCATTATCTACATTTTATAATTTTAATAATATTACCTATTACTTTCTTAGAATAACCTAATTCTTTTAATAATTCAAAGTTGTTGTCAGATATTACTTCAGGTGTATATTTTTTACCATCAGCTAACATAATTTTTCCATCATTCATTCTCATAATATACCCTTGACCATCATCTTCTAACGTTGGTATAGTTTTACCATAACTACCTTCCCATACACTTCTTACAACTGCATCACTTGCTTCTGTAGGTTTTATAAAACCGTTGTCTATAACAGAAGATCTAGCATTAAAATAGTATTCATTAGCATTAGAAGAATCACCTAGAGCATTTATAGCTTTGTATATAAAACCTACACGTCCAGTTTTAGGGTTTGTATATGTAAACTTAGATCCATCAGGATTTTTTACAAGTTTAAACAAACCTTTTCTTATATAAGAGTAGTCTCCTGCTTTTCTCATTTTAGCTCTTGCTGCTCTACTAACTCTAAGGTCACTCCAGTTAAACACCATAAAGTCATCTCCTGATTTATATGAACCTGCTAATTGCACTACAGTCTGTGGGATCTCTCCTTTTTCCTGTGCTGCAGTTACAGACTTAGGGCGAGCCCAAGCAGCAATTGCTGGGTAAGATGCAGACATTGCGTTAGAGTTGGCAGGTGTTATTAAGTATAAATCTTCTGATCTAACAGCATCTGAATCATTCCAACTGTTTCTTTGGAACATATCAGCCTTTTGAAAGTTATCTAAGTTAGGCATATTTTCTAACATTGGTAAAAACTTATCATATACTTTTGATACATCATCATAAGGTAAATAAGACGTAAAGGATATAGCACTGGTACTTAACCCTGATTGCAATATAGAAAGCTCAACTAAGTCATTATAAAGTTTACCTTCACCTATTTCAGTAAGATAATCTTTAAGTTCTTTAAAAGAAAATATAATAGAGTTAATGTCATAGGCTTTAGTTCCTAAGTTTAATATCTTTAGGTTATTAACTTTTCTTCTACCTGTTCCTGCTGGTAGAACTTGCATACTGTCTACAACTAAATTATTTCTCATTTTGTATGCTGGATCTTTTGTATCCTTAGTGTTTTTTATATCATCAAATATACTAATTATTTGTTGAGCAGTACTATTGTCAGACAATAAACGTTCTTTAATTTTAGTATTTAATCCTCCTGTTTGAACCGCCCAATCAAATAAACTATTTACAGATTTTCTAGCTACTCTTATAAAGTCTTTATTTGGTAGGTTTGTATATGGTAGAAGTACAGATTCTAGAACTCTTCTAACATTTCCTTTATCGGATAGTAAAAAGTTAGATATTCCATCTCTTGTATTACCTTTATTAGATTTAAGAATACCTAATCTTTCTCCAAGCTGTTTAACGTGCCCTTGTTCTAATCTACTCTCAATGTTAGAGAATATACTATTTTTTGCATTTTCATACTCAACTTGTTTTTTAAGTATTAAAAATGGATCGTTAATCACTGCAGTGTCAAAGTTTGTACCAACAGTCACTGTATAATATTGACTAGCCATTCTAGAATACTTTAAGAACTCTGCTAACATTTGAGCTTGTTGCAAGCCAGCTTTTGCATTAAACTTTTCTACGCCTATATTGTTTTCTAAAGTTGTTGCACTTGGTATAACAAAACTATCTTTTTCCATTCTTGATTGGATACCTTTAATATCAGTAGCCGCTCCAGTATATTCATTTACAACCTCTGCAAAATAGTCTTCATTATAAATCCAACGCTTACCATTATTTTCAAGCTTATTTAAATATGATTGTATAGCAGGTTGATTTATAAAAAATGCTATTTGATCAATAGGTACTCCAATTGAATTTAAAAACAATACTGTAGAAGCAACTTGAGGAGTGAATCCAAGCTCCATAATCCATGGACCATTTTTACCTGTAATGTCTACATAACCATCCATTAACTGACTGTTTATGTTAGATATTAAGTCTCCATTAGAATTATATCTACGTGACAAACTAGTTGAGTCTTCATATGTATTATAGTTCTCAAATCTAATTTTACCATCAGATAAGTAAAGGCGGTCCTCTAAAGGTTGCATTTCTATTCTACTGGTGTCAATTGTAACCAATCCTCTTTGGTTTTGAGAGTGTCCTGTTTGACCAACAGCAACTACACCAATAGCTCTTTTTCCTGAAACAAAAGCTTGTCTTAATCTTAACATGAATCTGTTATCAAGCATATTACCTACACTATTATAATCAAACGCTTGTCCTTTTTTCTCAGCTACACGTTTTGATAATTTTACTAATTGATCTGCTGAGTTAGGTGTAATTAAATTTTCAAAGTTTAATTTGTGTGATGCAAGATTTCTACTAGATTCTGTTAAACCGTTCTCTAAAGATTGTTTATAGAGTCTATCAATTACTGTATCTCTAACTCCTATTTCAGCTAACTCATTTATAAATGTTAGTAAAGAATCTTCCTGCTCCACTACACCTAGTTGTGCTAGTAAGTCTCCATATTTTTTAGCAGTTTCATCACTATTGATTAGTCCCTGAACCTCCCAACTTTTTAATTGACCTAATGCATCTAGTTGTTTTTTCTGAGCAGAGTTAAATAGTTTTCCACTATCAAACATGTCAGCAAACTTTCTCTTAGCATTTGCACCTGTACCATAGAAAGGAACTTCCTTAAGTTGACCTCCTACGTAAAATACATTCTTTAAGTATATAGAGAATTTATCAATATCAAAATCCGATCCTGTCTTCTCTACAATAGCAGCTGGAACAACTATACTATCTCCAAATTCAGCAGGTAATATTTTAGCTACACGAATTACATCAATTGAGTTTTGTGCTTGAGTTGGTGTACGGAAACCAAAAGCTTCTAGAATAGATTGGTTTTCTGTTTTGTTCAAATACTCCATCAATTGATTGTCAGACATATTACTTTTAAACCAACGCCCAACCATAACTTCCATCACTCGCTTACCGTCTTTATCTTCATAGAACTGAAGAACATCAGATGTATATCCTTCCTTACCATTAATTTTTGTCTTAGCTATACGATTAGATTCAAACAGTGCTGAAGATATCTGCACCTTTTGATCACCAGACACCTGAGGTCTAGCTAATTCTTTATTTACAATAGAGTATAATATATTTCTTACTGGTTGGTATGCAGGAGTTGTCTCTAATGATGTTCCAAATTCTTCAAATGCTAAAATAGCATCAGATATATTGTTATTAGTCTCTCTATTAAATATTTCAGATCTAAGAGTCTTTGCTGCTTCTGTACGATCTACAATAGTAAGAACCCCTTCTTTATCAGTAATACCAAGTCTTTTCAATACTTTCTCATAACCTTGTTCTGTATAAGCATTTAATATTTCAGTGTTGTTCTCAGCCTCTTTAAATATATCTGATTCCTCTATCTGCTCTTCATAACTTAACTCATTCCATTGTTGTTCTCTAGAACCATCTTCTTCACCAACAGTATATCTAAAATCTATAGGTACACCATTGTCAAACAGATCTAGTGTTATAAGTTTAGTAGGCTGTGAACCTCTAGTAACTAAACTTTTATCTTTAGATGGAACTTCAGATTGTATAGCTAGTATAGATAAAGGCACGTTTACTTTGTTTGTGTATTCATCATTATTAAACTCACCATTCTCTTTATATGTAGGGTGTGCAGGAGTGTTACCTACTTTCTCAGCAGATGCAAACACTATATAATCAACCTTCTCTCTTTGCATTTTATCATACAACCTAACACCATTGTTTGCATTAAGCTCTTTCATTACTCTATAAGAAAGTGGATACAACGCATACTTATGAAGTACTACATTATTAAAGGCTTCGTAACTACCATCTTTACTTAGTCTGTTTCCTGCACCTATTGGCTTAAGTGGAGTAAATGCAGACTTAACTTTTGGATTTCCTTCTTTTAATAATACTTCTTCTTCTGGGTTACGCTTTATATTCTTATCTCTTTTCTCCCAAGCTATCTCGTATCTGTACTGCTTTTCTTCAGCGTCATTCCAATTATCAGCTTTTATTCTTGTAGCTCTATATGCTGGATAGTATTGTATACCTTGACCATCAGTTTCATCAAATTGTTTATAGTTAGGTAAGTTAATAACTCCCTTTACATCTTCATGAACAGCTGTTTCAAAATAATCTTTTGCAAGATTGTAGTAACCTATATCACCCTTTTGATAACCTTCATTCCAAATCTTATTCATTTGAGCTAGAAAAGCTGGTGATTCACTTACAAGATATTGACGTGGTGACAAAAAGCTTTTTGTACGTTTAAGTTCTTGTGTATATTGGTATGGGTCAGAATATAAAAGTTTATGTAACTCAATAACAGCTATCATGCTATTAATAGTTATCGCTGTTAACTCCCTAACAAGTCTATCTCTTTTCATCTGATTAGGAAGCTCAACGTCTTTTACATTATAAACTAATTCTGCTCCTACCTGAAAACTATCTAAAAGTTCAAAACTTTCTAAGTATGCAAAATTATTATTTACTTTACCTTTGATATAATCTTTTGTAGCAGATACTATTGCATCCTTGTTATCTCGATATAAATCTTGAGGAGAAGACTCAGTATCTTTAACAATTCTATCATGTAAATCTTTTGGTAATATGTCTTTATAAAATCTTAAATCTGTTGACTTTCTACCTTCTACCTCAGGGATGATTCTTGGCTCTCTAGAAAGATTTATTTCAGATATCAAGTATTCTTTAAATATTGTATTAATTACAGTGTCAATACCTCTTGCACTCACTTGGTTTTGTTGTACAGGAGTTCCCATATTAACCATGTGACCTAGTGAAGCATCGCCAGGAACAAGATTCATAAACCTTCCAGCTAAATTATTATTTAGTTGTTGTACATATCTCTCTCTATTTGTAAGTCTTGTATTAGAAATGTTCTTTTTATTTTCGTATACAAAACCTCCAGCTATCCCTGGTCTAAGTAAGTCTTCTGCACTTGCTTTTTTCTTTCCATCACTAGTAAACATTCTAGACATTATATTAGAGCCTTGTGCAAATACATCTGTTGTTAGGTATGAAAATGGTGTACCTTTAAGATCATCAATATTCTTAGCATTTTTTAGAGCTATATATAATTTATTAGCTGCATTATCTCCAAAGAAAGTTTGTACTTTTTCTCCATTAACATTACGATAAGTGCTGTCAAATATTGGATTACTTGCAGCCACTTTTATAAAACCTAAAGTTTGAAGTCGACCACTTATATTTAAATTTCTTTCTGAAAATGTACTTATTGGATTTAAGTCAGCTATACTATTTTTTATATAGTTTGCTACATCTTCCAAGCGTTTCTTATATCCTTGTCTGTATGCTTTTCTTATTTCTGAAACAGGAAAAGATATTCCTAACTTTAAAAAGAAATTAGACATAGCTACAGGGTTTGTAATATTAATCTTGTCTAACTCTTTTCTCTTAGGTGCATACTTTCCAGAATTAGCATTGTAGACAAATAATCCTTTTCCAGATTTTGACTTTGATGCAATACGAAACATAAAGTTTTTTCTAACTTGATTTGCAGCACTACTAAATTGAGCAGGGGCCACTGTAGTACCATCATCAAATACAAATATGTTTAGTGCTTCTGCAGCTTGTTTTTTAAATGACCTCCACAATGCAGTAAGTATTCTAGATTGCTGCTTAGTCATCTTAGTAAGATTAGGTGTTGAATTACCATCGTTAACATCATTACCTGTTATTCTAGTATAGAGTTTTGCATAAGCTGGATTGTTTACAGCAAAATCTCTAAGTTTAGTTATCATGTCATCTGGACTAGTTGACTGATAGAGCTCAGACATTAATGTTATATATGTTGTACTAAGAGGTTGCAGTACGCTACCATTAACACTACTAATAATTGGTTTACCGTTTTGATTTACAATTTGTATTGTAGATAGTAGAAGCTTTAATGTAGAGGATGCTGCTTTTAAGTTATCTATTTTTGATGCATCAAATTTATTACTCTCTCTAACTTTATTTACATCATCTAATTGTGACTGACTCCCTTCATCAAATTTAATATTTAAAGATTGCATATATTCTTTATGCTTCTCTACTAAGAATGGCCAAGATTCTGATATATCTTCTCTTAGCTTTCTATTCTTTAATCTTATTTTATTTATTGCATTAAGTTGTTCATCAGATAATATTTTTTTCTTATTAGGTTGTCCATTTTTATCTGTACCCCAATCAAATTCTTTCTGTCCTTTAGACTTAGCAATTTGAGAAGTATTTATATATCTAGTAGCAACGTTTTCTTTTTGTTTAGCTACTTGTAATACTCTTGTTCTAAGTCTCTCATATGTTTTATTAGAGTCTTTAGTTAACTCATTAAGATTAAAAAGATTCTTATCTTCTTTTAATGCTTCAGATACAAGTTGAAAAGTCATCTCTTGCACTGTATCATATATCTGTCTGTCGTTTAGGTTTGTAACAACAAGTCTATACTCAGGCTCAATAACAAAAGGATCTCTATAAGTTCCTACAGGAATCTCAAACGTAACATCTGAATAAAAACCTGTGTCTATTTTTTTGAATAGTTCTTTAGCTAAGTTGTCTGAATTAGAACTAAGGAATAGTTTTTCAATTAACTCTTTGAGTTGTTTAAATATTCGTGCAAATACTCCTTTAGGTTTTACGTTGTCTTGAACATAATCTCTAAACTCTTCAGCTAGTTGTTCTTTTGCTTGTTGACCTGTAGCTTCAGAAAACTTAACTGTTTGACCTGTAGGTCTATCTACAAATGTTCCTTTACGTGAGTTAAACTCTGTTCTTAATTTAGATTTCTCTTCAGGAGAAAGTATTGAATTAAACACAGCTTCAAATGCTTCGTGATAAGTTGTACCAACTTCTGCATTTTCATACACATAAATAGCATTATCTTTAAACATACCATATGCAAGTCTTCCTTCACCAGCACGAATAAAGTTTTGAACTCTATTAAGTGGAACATTTGGAAGGTTCTTTTTCATCCAAGCATCAACCTCATTCCAATTCTCTGGTTCAAACAAAGACATTTCTTGCTCAATAACTTCACGAAAGTGCTCATCATTCATATCAGCTATTGCATCATCAATATCATCTTGAAAGTTTAAACCTCCCTCTGAAGGAACGTCATCAGTTATAACAACCTCACTAGCTTGTTGTGTTGGTTCTGGAGAAACTTCATCATCAAATATTGATCCGTACTTACTACCAACTTCAACAGCAGCATCTGCTACAGATATATTACTTTGAAAAGCCACCTCACTTTTTTCTTTTGCAACTTGTTTCTCAATTGCAAGCCATATAGTTTGTGCAATTTGTGATTTAGTTGACTCAGCTATATCATCTCCTTCTTTATAATCTGGTTGTATTTTTTTAATTACATCTTGAAGGTCCCCTCCTTTTAATACTTTTATTTTTTCAGGTGATGGGTCAGCAACCTTAGAATCAAATGCAAAACGTATCTCAGAACCTTTAGCTGATGTATATGTGTTTACTGTAGATCCATCTAAAACATATTTCTTAGGGACTATAACTTTACCGTCTTTTATAGTAAGTGGTGCTTCTTCTTCAGCTTCTTCAACTGCAGGATTTTCTATCATATAGTTATCTTGGCCTGTCTTACTGTATAAGTAGATACTCTTTCTATTAACTTCTCCTTCTACCTTAGGTGAGATTGTAGTGTATAAAGGTAGCTCAGAGGTTCTCTCTGATCCATCAGGGTTGGTGTTAGATAGAAGATAACTTTGGTAGTTATCCCAAGTTATAGATTCTATTTCACCATCTTTTATTTGAACTATCTCTTCAAATGGAGTGTTAACATCCATAAGAATTTTATCTAAAGCATTTACATTATTGTACGTATTTTCTAAAAGTTCAATAATTACATCTCTATTCATTTCTAAATCAGATGGTGCAAAATCAAACCTAGCATTAATACTATTACCAACTACTAATTCTAACTTAGTAAATTGCAATTCTCCACCTTCTTCAGGTGTAGTTCTTTGAAAGAAAACACTGTTTCTTCCAGGAGTTTTTCTTTCACCTGTTTGCCCATCTCTAGGAATTCCCCAGTATGTAACACGTTTTAAATAGTTTAATAAATCAATAGAAGAATCACTGTCTACACCTTTTCCGTCTACTATGTTTTTAGATAATTCAACAATAGCATCAAATATAGTGTTAGCTTCTTGTTTAGTAAACTTTCTGTTCTTTAGTGGTACATAACCATTAGGAAGTTTTAAAAATGCCTTACCTGAAGTATTATCATAAGAAGTAGTACCTTGTGAAATAACCTCACCACCTTTACCTACAACTATTAAAGGATCTTTCTCTAACATATTCTCATCGATCAATCCTGCATCTTGTACAGATGTTTTAAGTGTAGCACTAACATCTGGTACACCAAACGATGCTTCTATCTCTTGAGCAACACCTAATGATTCTTGAGCAAGTACACTACTTCTAAAAGCAGAATACTGTTCTTTGATTGAATCTATTATTGATTGATCAGTGTTCTCTCTAAACATGCTACCCTGACTATTTTCAAGATTTGCCTCAGGCATAACTTGGTATATAGCATTATCTAATAAAGATTCCCCCTCTGCAATAGGCTGTCCATCAACACCAACTAGTTCACCATTCTCATTAACAACTACCATAACAATTGCTGTGTCTCCAAACTTCTCAATAAGTTCTTCACTTTCATCTAGCACTTTCTCTACAACACCATCTAGTAGTTGATCTTGTGTTTTCTTTGTCAAGTATATACCACGAATATCATTTCTGTTTTCAAAAGAGTTTAAGTTTACACCAAACTCATTAACTCTATCTTGGTAGTCTTGTTTATCTTGAGGTATAGCTGCAACAGGAACTATGTCAGTTCTTTTTCTTTTAACAGCTGAATACTCACCAACATATTCAACTAAAGGTTGTCCAGAATTTGATGTATTTAATATATCAGTTAGGAGCTTTTGATCTCTAGCTAGTTTTTCAGCTGCAGACTTTTGAGCATTGTACTCATCCATAATAGACTGAAACCTATCTAAGATCTTTTTTCTAGCTCTATACTCTTCTCTTAAACCTTTTATATCATCTTCTAGTTTACTAACCTCATCACGAGTTCTTATAATATCTGACTCAGTAAAGTTTACATCTTTAGATATGTCATTAGTAAGTTGGAAGTCTAGCATTTTCTGTTTAAGAGCAGGCCAAGTTACATCTAGATCTTCACCAGAAGCAACATCATCTAGTAGATCATTTAATGACTTTGCATAATCATCATCTATTATATATGTACTCTTTATTGCTTTTCTAAATAAGCTAGCTGCTCTTTTGGTAACCTGTCTTAATGTGGTTCCCATCTTCTTAGCAGCTTTAATTATCTTAGCTAAGTTCTTACCATTGTCAGCTAATACTTTTATTTGATTTTTTAATTCTTTTAAGAATTCACCACTGTTTTCAGGAGCATCAGATATCTCACTAGCATACTGCTCAAAATAAGAAATATCATTTAAGACCTCATCTCTCTCAATCTCAGCCAACTTAATAGTTTTGTTGAGATCCTTTCTCATCCTAGTTAAGTTGTTGATAGTTCTTGTAAAAGACCTAGTAGCTTTAGAGAAGTTAAGTTTAATCTTTGGACCATCAGGACCAGTCTTCTTCATCTTTCTAATATTAGCTAAGTCTTCTTTCACTTTAGCTAAGTCCTTAGATGCTTTTTCTATTATCTTATCTAACTCAACAATGTTTTCTTTACCCTCTTCACCTAATTGTGTAAGTACTTCAAGTCTAGCCTGTCTATTTTTAGCTAGTGTTTTTCTTTGTTTAGCAAGTGCTGTAGGGCTAGTAAATTCTTCATTAGCAGATCTTTGACTCTCACTTCTAATAAGACCAACTGATTGCAATCTAGCTTGATCAAAACCTTTTAAGGGAACAAAGAATCCACCATCTACTTCTTTCTTTTTAAGCTTTCCTCCTTGTGTCTTATATACAAAATAAAGCTTACCGTTATCATTGTCAATAGTTTCATACTCAAGTCTACCCTTTACTCTACCACCAAAGTTCTTACCACGGTTTAGTTCAAAGACTTCGTTCCTGTGTGTATAATAAAAGTTAGCCTTCTTATTATTTCTTAAAGTAGAAACCTTACCTATTTTAAAGTTCTTAAAAACTTCAGGACTTATATCTCTTTCTTGACCTGTGTTAGAGTCTACTATTTTTACAGTTCCATCCTCATTAGTTTCCTTAATACTAAATTGCCCAATCTTATTAAGGTCACCTAAGTTTTCTTCATTATACTCTACATTATTCCCAACAAAGTATTCTGTTGCTACCTCAACTTCTTTTTTACCCTGTTTAGTTTGAACTGTAACAGTTTCTTTATCTTCCTCAACAACATCATCTTTTAGTGGTGCAGGTTCTGATACATACTTACTAGGATTGTCTTGAATGTCCTTATATGTTTTTATAAATGTTTGCCTTTGAGCTGCAGCATCAACAATGTCATTTAAGAAAGATCCTAATTTATCTTTCTTATTTTGTAGTATATCAAGTGATTGGATTTGAGCAGCAGCTTCATTAGCAGCTTTAAAGTCTCCGTTCACTACACTATCTAAAACTTCTGTTACATTTATACCTTGAGTCGATAAGGTATTACTTAATGTTAGAATTCTTTGATCAAAGTCTTCTGTTTTAAGAGCAGCATATATCATTTGATCTATTACAGAAGAAGGGTATGCTAGTTTTGGATTACCTTTCTCATCTAATATAACATCACCATCTTCATTTTTTTGAAACTGAGAACCAAACCTTAAATTAATAGACTGATATAAAGATTGTGCAGCCTCAGCAGTTTGTTCAAATCTATTTAATCTAGCTAAGAAAGCATCTTTAGTATCTGTTTGCAAAGCAATACCATCTTCCTGTAATTGAGAAAAGTCTCCAGTTGCAAGATCTTTATACCTAGCTATATCATCTTTTACTAAATCAAACCTACCATACTTAATTCTAGGAGTTAAATAATTTATTATGTAATCTGCTTCAATATTTTTACTTTGGAATATATCACCATTCTTTAGAGCTTCCAGTCTTTCTTTTTGTAAAACTGCCATTCTATTTACAGATCCTTGAGTTTCTTTAGTAAAGTTACTCAAGTCAAAATTCATAGCTTGTACAGCAGCTGGTAAGTTGGAGCTATTAAATTCTCTAACAGCCTCATCTGTTTGTCTCCTAAGTCTTTGACTAGAAGTTTCATAGTTTTTGTCTACCATAGATCTTACACTTGGTAAAACATTTAACATAATTGATCCAGACAATCCACCAATAAGAGCGTTCTTAGCACCCTCATCACTAAACATACCTTCAGTTATCCCTGTACCAATTGAACTAATCCAACTAGTAGCTTCTCCGTTATATGCTTTATTGTAGTAGTCTTTAGTGGCTACCCCTACAGCAAACTGACCTGATTCCTCAAATGCTTCAGAGTAAGAGAATATATAAGGTTTTCTAAGAGCGTTTCCTATTCTTCCTAATCTACTTACTGCTTTAGGAGAAGCTTTACCTAAAGCATCAAATACTATATCATTTGTCTCTCTACCTAAACCATTTAATAATGTTTTTTCAGAACCATATGAACTACCTAATATTTTTGGAAGTTGGATATAGTTTGTAGCAGTTAATAATCCTATGTTTGCAAACAGTGCTTTGTTTGCTGATGCATCAGTTATTGTGTTTATTTCATTAAGAGCTCTACCACTTGCAACAACACCTTTTTCTTGTTCGTATTTAGAAATAATCTCTTGTCTAAATTCGTTTGCATTATGTAAAGCTTCAAATCCTGCTTCACCTGTTGTAGATAACCCAGCAACTAAATATCTTTGTCCTTTATTAAGTGTATTATATCCCCCTGCTGTTTTTAGAAATGAGTCGGATAAACCTTTTAGTTCTCCAAATATAGCAGAAGATCCTCCACCTCCTGCCAACCCAGCTTCTGTTGCAGCAATTGTTTCAGCTGCCTTACCTGTAGAAAATAGTTTAGATGCTAATGGTAAAGATTTTAAAGCACTAGTATAAACACCAGCACTTAAATACGTACCAGCTGCAAACCCCATATTCTTTACAACACCATCCCATAAAAAGTTTCCTGTTGCCCAGTATGTTGGAGAATACCATTTAGCATCTCTTTCTGCTCTTGTATAATAGTTAGGAAGAGAATCCTCTAGAGACTTATTCATTTTATCTAATGCATTATTAAAATCATTGTCATAAAATGATGCAAGTCTTCCATCAGATGTAGCTTGATATATACCATTAACTAATCCTACAGTGTTTTGTAAAAGTGTAGTTGCTGTAAGAGCTAATCCTTTTGCAACACCATTTACCATTTGAGATCCCCAACCTTGCCCTTGAGCAGCAGCATCTTCATTATCCCACGATGGTTCAGGATTAAAATAGTCATATCTATCTGATCCTATATATTGATCACCTGTTCTAGTAACAGGGCCCACACCTTTACCAGAAGGAATTTTACCTAAGTTTTTTTCAAAGTTACTTACAGCACTTTCTCTATTTGAACCTTCACCACTTTGTGTAGGACTGGGTATTTGAACTGAAGGTAATCCTCTAGACTGTCTATATCCACCATAACGTTGCTCCATGAATCCTTCATCTAACATAGGACTGGAAACTTGGGGTCTAGGTATACTTGTACCTACTTGAGCTTTTGGTAAGTTATCTTTTGCCATTTATTGTGGTATATTCAATGGTTGATTTTCCATTAATTTAACATCATTCAAGTCTGGATTTCTTTGTAAATATTTTTCAAACAAAACCTCATCAGTTAATGTGTTTAAAAATGCTTCTACTTGACTTTTATTAATAGGTGAAGGGTATTCCCAACCTTCTTCACTAAGAGTAACCACCTTACCATTCTTTATAACAGGAAGTGTAAAGTTTAATTGCATATATCCTCTATCAAAATTCTCTCTTGGGTTTTCTTTTGTTATTAAATTTCCTGTAACATTTAAATATTTAATTGAAGGAAAGTCAAAATTATTAAAATATGAGTTAGCTCTAGTTGTATATCTAGGACTTCTAGTTGAAGTATTTTCTACCTTACCTAAGTAACCATCTGAAATAAGAGGATCTGTTTCATATTCAGGAATTGCAGTTGTCCAAAATCCTTTCTCATTAATGCTAGGATTAGTTGATAATAATCTTGGTAGTATGTTTCTATTGAATGAAGTAACTTCAGGGGTGTTATTTACTTGTATACCAAACCTATCAGTAAGCTCACTCCACTGTCTATCATCTAATGGTATTTCTGTACCTTTCGCATCTTCACTACCACTAACTATAAGTGAATTGTTACTTGTGTTAAAAGATGCATCTACTAAACTACTTCTAATTTTATTTATATCATTAGCAGTTAAATCAGTACCCATCCAACCTTGTCCACTTGTTTCAAGATAGTTTTGAATACCTCCTAATATACTTTGTACTTCATTCTTAACATTTTTTTCATCTATAAGTAAAGGTATATTTACACCTTGGTCTGTAGTTATTGCTTTTAATTTTAATCTATCTTCTAGTTCTTTTCGTCTATTATTTATATCCTCAACAGTACCCATGATTTGGTTAGTCATATTAGCAGCAGCCATTGCGTTCTCATCATCTCTGTTACTTCTATATACATTTGTATATAATGCAAACTGTTGAGGAGTTAATTCTGCTTGTGCTCGCTCATCATCAAATACTGTTGTTTTATACGTCATAGGAACTCCTACAGAATTAGTCCCTGTAGAGACTTCTTCGGTAGATGAATACTCTTGAAACTTTTGTAACAGTAAAGCAGTTTCTGCAGCACTAAACCCTTCCCATGTTCTACCTACATATTCTTCAGGAATTAATTCATCTATATCTAAAGGAATTTGATTTAAAACTTCTTGTAAAATAGTTTCATTTCTAAAGTCAATAGTTTCTGCTTTTTTTTCTAAAAATAAATAATCCCTAACATCATCTCTCATAGAAGGACTGATGTTTTCATAATTATTACTAGCTGCAATCTTTAGTTGTCTATCAAATTCAGTTAATTTATCTTTATCTTTTATAGTGTCATCCCATCCCATATTTTGACTAAGATTATCTCTTGAAAGTATTTCTTGTTTTCTAATATTTATAGCATCCTCTCTATCTTGATTGAGCAGATTCTTTGTAGCCTTTGCATCCTCAGGTAGAGTTATTCCTCTTCCTGTAAGTACAGGTGGTTTTTCTGCTATTTCATTTGCTTTTTGTGCAGCTTTTAATCTTTCTCTAGCAATAGCTCGCATATCTTTTTTATACTTAACATCAAAATAGGGACTTACCTTTGAAGTGCTTTTAACTGATCTAGAAGAAAAAGCTTCGCTAGTATTCTCTAGCCAATCTTGAGTGTAGAATTGAGCTTTTGCAGAATCAGTATCTCCTTGAGAAAATCCTGAAGATATAGAATTATATTCCATTTGATTAGCCTCTATCATATTATCCAGTTGACCCAATTGAAGTTTAATCTGCTCTCTATCCTGTGCTCTAGTTGTATTCTTTAATACATTTTCAAGAGTTGTTCTTCTTTCACTCAACATATTAAATCTATTTTGATATCCAGAATTTAATTGATCTACAAACGCTTCATTTGAAACATTAGAATATTTATATTGTCCATCTAAAGATAACTGTCTATATGCCTGTGGACTTAGCCCATTCTTAAGTGCAGTTTGTATTTTTTCTGGGGTAAGTTCTTTTATTTCTTGATTAGTCATTACATCAAGCCACTTGCCTGTATTAGGATTAAACATGATCTCTTTATTATATTCATCCTTAGCAAGACCTTTTATTATTTTTTGACCTTCTTCTGTTACATTAATGTAAGGAGATATGTTAGCATTATAAGATGCAGAAGCATCTCCATTATACCATCTATCAACATCTTTTTGAAATCCAAACTGATTAGAAGGTGCCCATTCCCCCTTCGATTGCAACTCATTAATAGTCTCTAAATCTTTTCTATATCTAGTTGCTGAGCTTACAGCATTTAATACTTTAGGATCTTTAACTATTTGATTAGTCATTCCATTTACAGAATTAACTAATGAAAAGTTAGAGAAATCTCCACCTGCCATATTAGATATCTGTCCACCTAATTGGTTAAGTTTTGATTGTAAGTATTCTTTATCTTGTGGTCTAACTACATCAAGTCCAGCAACATTATCAATGTTATCTTGTATCTTCTTTAGCCCTTCATCAAATTTCTGTTGCTTATACATTCCAACTCTCATCATCGCCTCAACTGGGCGTGTGGGAACATAAGGGCTAAATGTACTGGGAGTTATATCTTTATATGATGCCATAATTTAACAAATGTAATGTGATTAATCGTATTATCCAA